>JGI24159J19872_10008282_pt1 | contig 13618 bp, 5 predicted proteins | sample Ectturendosymbi4_FD_19872 | JGI IMG/M metagenome (IMG submission 19872) | reverse complement strand
CGGGCCACCAAAACATCCCAGGAAATGAAATTGCTGATCAATTGGCAAAACTCTCCACTGCCAAACCATTACCCAATCCACCCAAATGTGTTCGCTACAAACGGGTAAATACCCGATTGAATTTTACTGATATGCTGCCATATCTGTACCAGCACTCATTCAACGCGTGGGAAATTCAATACCAGACCGATATAAGAGGAAATGCATACAAAGTTATCTTTCCTGCCCTGCTGTGGTCCTCCCTGTCGACCCATTCCCTCTCCACTACAATCTCCACTACAGGCCACTGTCACCTAAGTCATCATATGTCACGTATTGGTCTTCATCCTGACGAGCTCTGCGACCATTGTGAAATACCAGAAACTGTAGAACACGTTATTGAAATTTGTACCAAATTCACAGAGGCGCAACGACGTCTGAAACACGCAGTCGAAGATCTTGGTATAAATTTTTCCACCCCGGAAATCCTACGTAGCACAGCTGCTGCGAAGCATGTGGAAGCTTTTGTGCGAGAGTCAGGCATACGCATATAGATTCCCTTTACTCTTGCCTTGGCACTACAAGACCTCGCAGTCATACAGTGCCATCCCCCCTCATAATAATAATAATAATTCCTTGTTCGCCGTGTTAGAGTTAGGTGGCCGTTGTGCTGCTTGTTAAGTTGAAGTAGCAGTGATCTTTGCAGTGAGAGTAGTGAACTCGGCTGTCAGAATATCGGGTTAGCTTGTGTTAAACTGTCTTGTTTGTTGTATTTGCTGCAGCATCTATGTGGTTACCAGGGATAACTAATTGTTGTATCTATGAGGTAAATTAGCGTTGCACTCCCTGGTGCCGTGAATGTTTGTAAAACACCACGAACTTCTCTCTAGACGTGCCACGGTATTACACAGTGCTCTTGCGAGTGTAATTTGACCTTCTGCAACTCTGATCACCATGGATCGCTTCTCGCAATTGTTTCTGCGAAGCTTTGGGCGAACTCTAATTGAATGAATTCTGGTACAAATGTACCGTACTCGGGTGTTGTATTGAGAGTAGGCTGTGTGCTTTCGCAGGTCATAGCGGCCAGCGGAGACTTTCTTTTGGAGTTGAGCCTTACACCTTAACAGGAATTTTGTTATGCCTCAGGTAAAATGGGTCAATTTGGGAAAAATTTTGTTCCCCATCGAAAACTACAAAACTTGTGCAGATTTCGATAGGACTGCCCGAAAGAGCGTCTAAAAAATGCAGCTACTGAAAGAACCAGCTTTCTACGTGAGTACGTGCACGTCAACTAATTTTTAATTTAAATAGAAGAACCGTTTGCCCAAATTGGGCAGAGGTTAGATGAGCAGGGTTAATCAATTTATGAGAGGACGTTCACTGGAAAAGCAAAGGCAACCACGAACTATAGCAAAACCTTTTCGATGTAACCTCCATCGAGTAGGTCATACCTGGAATTTTTAACTGCAATCACAAATCTCTTACTGGTGATATACTTCTACTAATAGCCAAAGTTGTGAAATTAGCGAACTCGTTACTCTTGAATTGACTTGCAGCATTTCTGCTATGCTGGTTTTACATGACAAAACGTGTGGCTTTTAAAAATTTTTTAAGACAAACCGATAGTCTGGAGTAGAAATGTTGGTTTGAATGCCGCGAAATGCTTCGCCAAACCTGTTATGTACCTGCCAAATCATCGTTTGAAAAAGTCGCCATTGCTACAGGCTACAGAAAAATAAAGCTAAAAGACAATAAATATGGCAGGTAAGGCGTTGCGATAACAACAAAATGATGTAACATTTTTTAATCCCTGACAACGAAAGGCCTTCTTTTGAGTCGTTTTGCATAGAAACAAAGCGTTTGCATACTGCTCTGACCTGTAGCACCCACAGACTTTCTTTTTAGAACTCAGGCTTTAATTTACTATAACTTTAAGCAAGCTTTGTAACGCGACATGCTGAAAGGAAAGAAACAACGATTTAAACTAAACACTCGACTTAGTAGCTTGGCCGAGCAGCGCACACCAGACCGAGAAACACGTTCTGCAGTGAACACGCGGAGAAAGGACGGTTGCACTCAGCCGCATTTCCAGCAAGCCACGCAAAAAAGTTATTACCGGTAACTGCGATCATTACGCGCAAAATATACCGCACATACTGTGCTTTCCAAAGTGGAGGGTGAATAATGAAGATGTTGATTTTTTTGGAAAATTACTTAATCGTGCCGGCAGAATATTTGTGTGGTTCTACTAACAACACGGGAAATCTTTTGAATTTTAACTAACAGAGGTAGAGGTCAAGTAATGGTCACTGTTTCAGATCTGCATATATATTCATACAGTGTGTATTAATTCCGCATGACCGTCATGGCGATTTACTTCAAGGTGTTCCTTTGCATCTTGTATTTATGCAGTTACAAGAAAGGCACATGTCGATGTCTTTAAATGGTGATCCTGCTTCTTTGCTATGCCTTTTGAAATTTTTCTTGTGTTTATGACATTACACGCATAAATAACCGGTAGATCTTATGGCAAATTTAAAGTAAGCGAACAAAGATGAAAAACTATTTGGCCTCATGATTGCAGTGTTTAATTGCCACCATTGATGCATAGTGCATGTATATAAAACTTCGATTTGGATAGAAAAACACTTTCTTGTCATTAAAACGAAATAGAAAGCAGATGCTTTTCGCAAGAAAAAGTAAAAAACAAGAAAGTAGCCTTTTCCTGGAAAATAATATAAGAAAAACGATTTTGGCTGAAAAAATGTATATCAAAATATCTCCAAAAAATGAAGTTGACTCTGCTAAAAGAAGCAGTAGTCATCATTGAAAAACTAACCTCTAGGGAAGTAATCGTCGTTGCACTCAGCAATAGCGTTTTTCATTGGTGAGTCAGTTCTTGTCATGTTCAAAAATCTGTGTGGCCATTCAGGTGTTTGGCTCTTCATTGGGGAATCTTCATCAGATCTACTTCTTACCCCGCATGCTTCGCATCTGATGAACGAACACGCATATACATTAACATAGAGCTATTTTCTCAAATACCACCTGTTGCTTTTCTTTATCAGTGCAACACTCAGTAAAATGACACTTGGACTGTAGCCAGGCAGCAGTAGAGAACTTGGTTAATATGAGCGCTACTGTGGTAACCCACCATTCGAACAAGTTTCGGTTTGCCACAAAATATATTGCAGTGCTTACAACGTAGGCAACCGGTTGTACATAACTTCACGTCACTGTTGGTATAACTTTGATATAAGTAAAGCACAATCAGTGCTGCACCAAAATAACGTCAATATATTTTCGTTGATATTGTCGCTTCGGCATTAGTAAGAGAATTTTTAGAAGAGTTCGTGGACCCCCCAATAAAAGAGGGTGCCGGAAATGAGATCCCACAAAATGTCTGGTTCATTTCTCGAGTAAATCGAGCTTTCCTTGTAAGGATCAGTTTTCTATAGTTTGGTTGCCAACCTTTTCGATTATAACTTTGAAATACCCATCAACAAACTTTATCTTTTAATGCGTATGAACGGTGAGCCGCGTTTAATCAGCTTGAATGAAATGTATTTTAATATGTTCAGGTTATGTCCTTAATGTCCATTGAGATGTTTCGAACTGACGTACTCACTGCTGACTTCTCTGGTATCATTTTCCGGTGCTGCTGTAGGCCTATACATGTGGCCATGTAGTTTTGTGTTCATGTGATTGCGTTAAAAGATTAGTGATGATGCACATGCTCTTGCTCAAATCATTTATAAACTTTTTAATAGCGTAATTGGTTGAAGCCTTATTGAAATATGTATGTCACGGATGAGCATATGTGCGTAATGAATAACATTTTTATTGAAAAGGTTTTCATCTCAAACAATTCGTTTCTGTAATACGAGCATCACTTACTGTTGCAGGTGGGACTCAGACCATGTCCTGTGAGTAAAACTACTGCACCGAATCCGAAAACTTCGTGTTAGACTTCATACGAGGCAAATAAAGATGCCCACTGCTTTAAACACGCTGTGCTTAGGGCTTTAAACGGGGGTTGTGTTTTAAACAGCAGCCAAGTGAGAGATATTGCAATTTTTGCAGCGGGCTAATATCATGCGGAACAAATATCTACATTAACAAAACAAAGCAATACGTCAAACGATTACCCTATGCTCGTCATTCAACAACGTAACTTTTTCTATACTTTTAAAAAATCATTTACCCGTAAATTGCAAAATCTTTGATGAAATTAGTCAACTTCATGAAATCCATCGTTTTCCTTTCCGCAGTAGAAAACATTTTTGAACCAATGCAGGAAGAATAGCCGAGCAGACTGGACATTGACGACAAAATGTGCTGACCAGACGTATATGACCCTGACAGCTGACGTTTTTTCCTTGATAAGTAACGGACTGAAATACAAACACGTAAAAGCAGAGACGGTAAAATAACAAGAGAAAATAGTGGTCAGGAGCATACCGAAGTTAGACGGTGCCCAAGTTTGGCGCCCCCATGCTCGAACCTAATTGCAATGTGTTGTATTGAAGAAAGTTTTGGCGTCATTGTAAAGACTTTTCGTCGTCCCCAGTGATTCGGCGCCTGGGGCATTGCGCCCCCTTTCCTCCCTCGTTACGCCCCTGTTAATGGTAAATCATAGTTTGACTTGGATCGCAAGGTCATTGTTCGTTTTGTTGAGAATAAAACACGCAGTTTTACGCGGATGCGTCACAGTGACGTAGGCCTAATATGAACAAACGCCTGCATGGAGTAGTTTAACTTGATGCTATTTTTGACAATAGTGTTTATGGGGCCGTTGCAGGATTTTTGTTGACCTTGTTTTCATTACTTTTGCAGACGTAGAAATGTTTGCAAATAAGAAGAGATTGTTTTGACTGTTAGTTACTGAAATTAAAGCACTGGTAATATGTTGTACTAATTGTTGCTGCCAACAACATTAAGCGGTTTGAAGATCTTTGTACGTTTCCGTTGGCTTCGACTACTCAAGTTTTTACCTGTTGTACCAGGGGTCTCCAAACGGTTTTGTCCGAAGGCCACAAAAGCTATTACAGAACATGTCGAGGGTCGGTCGTCTTATGTAATGTGATTGTTTCGGGATATGTTAGATGTCAACAAATCAACAAATTTTTCGTAAATATATTATTTTTTCATCATTTACAAAATAGCTTCGCGGGCCGCATTTGGCCCGCAGGCCGTAGTTTGGAGACCCCTGTATACTGATACTGTTATTAGGGCAATTTTGTATTCTTAACATCAAATCTCCACAGACTTTTGTCTTTTCCTACGCCGAGAGATTGAGTCTGCCAATCGACCGATTCGCAAAAGAGCCAGATGCTTCTCTGAGACAATGCAACCAGCCAAGACTGATCTAGATATCAACGGCTTGGCTAAACATTGGAAAGAAAAGACTCTACGACTGCTTCACTAATTCGAAGGTACAGAAATACACCTGACAAAATTTTTGGCACTAAGATTCTGTTAAAAGAATATTTTCAATATTCTTGTCATGTTTATGCGTGTTATGCGTGTTATGTTAGCTCCTGTTCATGCTTTTGCTATGCGGTACTTGTTTCATGTGCATACTCATATTTCAGTGCATTCGTAAATTGTATAACTTTACGTGACATAAGCAAAACCATACTTCGTTCAACACGCTCGAATGATTCATTTGGTGCGCAGTTGTCTAGTGCGCAAGTGATAAAATATGTACCCACCCCACACACTATTGTGCTCACATTGTGCTCAAAAACTGTTCGGACTTTACTACAGAAAGAAGTGAAATGAGCAAAGAGCTCGTGGAATTTGAAAAGAAAAACAAGCTTACGTAAGGGCGGAGTTTCTTCCGTGTCTTCTCCAAACTCGGCGATACATTCATTTCCGTAGCGGTACACTGCGGTGTCGACACTGAGAAAGTTTTCCAATTGTTTCTGCCAGCAAGCTACTGTGTCTTCGTGAGCGGCAGAGCTGAACAATAAAATTCCAATAAACTGAAACAGCCATCACTGACTAGCTTGCACATTACGGTGATCAAAACCCATTCAAATGGGCATAAAATGGCAGCTATCTCACACTTCTGCCGGTCTCCAGTGACAATACTTCTCCAGTCACATGAATGAACCAAAAGTTATGTTTATCATGTTTCTCATTAGGAATTAGAGCAAAGCTTTTTTACTACCAGAGCCGAGACTTTTGACAAAATGCGGATTGCAACTCTGATTACGTTCTATGATTGTGCCAACTTTTACCTTGCTTCATATAAAACTGATCTCTCCATCTTTTGCTTATGCTCTCTTCAAACTCCGAACGAACTATTTGGCTAGCACCAACAGGTTGCTATTGACCACGAGTTTGCTAAGTTTTTACAGTACTTGAAAACAATAAGCATATGCTGAGAAAACCGCATCAATTGAAGTAAACGCTAATTTAGCAGCTTAAATTTTGGACGTTTTACTTTTTCATTGAAAAGAGTTTACGCACGACAGCAACGCACATTACTCACAGATGAAAATTATTACTTTTCGAAATTTTGCGCCTGGGACAACGGCCACTCTTGCACCATGCTTTGCAGCTGACCGAAACACATGCATACGTGTAACAACAACAGTCTTAACTGTTGTAGTTTAATAAATATAATCACTTATTCAGAGTAGTGCACAACAATAACTTATTGTTCGAAATTAGGAATAAGTAAATATAACGCAGTTTCGCAGACAATAGAGAAAGGGAAATAATAAACTCAAAGTGCACTCAACTGGTGCAAAAATATACGTAAAATTTGATAAAAAGTCTCGCATGAAAATTTGTTTCGAAGTTAAGAATTTTTAAATTCTCCCTGTCCATTGTGTAGCCAAAATTCAAAGTTTGTTGTGCCAAGTCACTTTTATCAATATGTTTGGTTTTTACATTCTACTAACTTTGAAATTACTTCATTAACGATTTTAGTCCGCACGTTTTTTGTTTCTGTCACTCATTGTGTGCTCTATTGTGACCGTAGCCTACGACTATCTCATCATGCTGTTAACTTTCTGGACACGGAATTCTAATTTGAATCCTGAAGAACGCAGCTGCAGTTAGCTGCCCAAAGTACGTTGGTTTGTGTTTACCACATTTTACGTATATTTTTAGCAGTTGAGCATTTTAAGTTAAAAAATAGGTGAATGTAAAAAAAATGTTACAAACCTTCAACGCTCAGTGTAATAGCCTAGATATTAAGCGTCACTTGTAATTAGTACAGTTATTATATGAGTAATGCAGTTGGTCTTTTGTTTAGCAACCATTATGATTTGCAAATAGTTACTGTTGTGAGTTTGTGTTTTGCCTCTCCGGTTTATTTCTTGGGTGAGGTCAGTGTTTGTAGATAGGTGGTTGTTAGTTGATTGAAACCAAGAAAGTTGGTGAGTGTTGTGTCAAGTTCAGAACAATTTAATCAACTAAAAACCACGTATTTACAAACACAAGTTAAACATGCACATTAAAGAAACGCCAAGGTCAAGCACTTACACCAGGCCTGCCCAACCTTTTTAGTGTAACGGGCCACTTCCACATGAGGAAATTTATTGCGGGCCACAAACATTTCGTGACGTAACAATAAGCTATTATGACGTAACAAATCCCTTGATTTGATAGGTTTTATGCCATAACAAAAGGTGATAATGAATCCTATAGTTGCATTCAGCGCTGCCAGCTTGTATGGATGTAAATCAGATCTAAAAAACTGACATATTTTCGAAGCGTTTGTTATACAAGTTTTAGGATGGTAGGCCCATAACAGAAACAACAGGTATAATTTTGGTGTGTTTTGATGGCAAATATACTTAAGCCTATAAAAAAATGCTAAAAATTTAAAAAGTCTGCTTACGAATATTACATCGCGGGCCACTTAAAACAACCTCGAGGGCCGCGGGTTGGGCAGCCTTGATTTACACCGAAACGTCTCGCTGAAAATGCAACAACGATATGTGCAGGCCGTCCTACTGATCGCGTCTCAACTGCAAATGAGCAACGCGTCACGAGTGCCTTGTTAATTACGTCACGAGTGCCTTGTTAATTACGTCACGAGTGCCTTGTTAATTACGCCCACCCGGCGATGGCAGTCAATCACACAAGAATGTCGCTAAAAGCATGAAATCAAAAACACTGGCCTCACACAAGAGGCCAATGCAAACATCTTTCCAAAAAAGGCAATCCTGCGATCATTTACAGCAAGAAAGTCTTGACATATTGAGGTGAGATCCATATGGTCTATCCAGACTTTGTGAGCATGATTTTTGCGTAATGACAAATATTTTATCAGAATAATTTAAAATGCGTTTTTGACACATTTGGTTTTCAAAAGGGGAGGGCCCTGACCTCGCAGTGAAAACGCGGGTGGGCACAGACCCACCCGGCTATACTGCTATTCTATCTATGTGACTCTGTCCAGAAGATTTGCAGTTCGTATGCTTCTCAAGGAGTACACTGTGGTACTGTACGTAAAATCACCTGTGAAACAGAACATTTTACGATCTGTGTCATTTTGAACATCACTCGAAAGAAAAAATACTACGTCACAATTATATTTACCTTGAGTTCGAGTCAGTGAAATAATTGAGCAAATGATTTGATCAAAATCTTATAATTGACTAAAATCTACACTTTCATCTACATTATGTTGATTTTAGGTGGTGACAGTTGTAAATACTACGCATAGAAAAAATTGCTTTTTTCAGAAAAACCTGTCTTCTGTAGTGATCATTTTAGCACATAGCGTTAAACTTTTAGGCAGTATTGCTTAATTGATAGCAAGGATCGGCTAAAACTAAATTGGAACCAAATAAAATTTTCTTTGGGGTATTGTCACTCTGCAAGCTGGAAATGATTTGCACAAAGCGGTTTAACAAGTTTAAACTTTCCTTGCGGGTACTTTGCAGTTTGAACGCCCGAATCCGAAACATTTTTCGACACCATAGATACATTCGCACGTTACTTTTATTGTCTGCGAGGAAATGTTTTAGACACCTACGAATTCCGCAAAAACGCATGAGTTGCTGTGAACACGTCTGCGAAGAAGGTAATATCGCTTTTTCCACAAGCGAAAGGTGATTTTCAGCGAAGTTGCACTTTCACCGAAGTTGTCGGCAGCGACGTTGCCAATTTTTATTTGGAAAGTGAAAAATATCGTCGAGGTGTATCATGTGTACACCCAGGGTTTTTTTAAGATGTTTTAGGGACCCGATTCCGGTCCCTAGAATTGAAAATCAGGTCCCTACAATCAGCGAAAATTATCATCGGGTCCCTAGAATCACAGAAAATCGGGTGCCTAGATTCAGAAGCCGGGTCCCTACAGGTCCATACCGGGTACCTAACATTTTCCTTAAAAAAAAACCTGGACACCTATTTATTTTCTGCGGGTAGTTGGAATATACATGAAAGGTTTTGCTTGTTATATACAAGAAAACCACGATATTTTAACCACACTTTCAAAGCAATTAAAATGTTTCAGCTGTTCTTGGTATGAATCGAAAGCGGTAACGTAGCAGGACAGTGCTTACGAACCTGCAAAGCCACTGGTCGACGTTGATGTACCAGATGGAATCAAGAATAGTGAAGTCGACGTTGGACTGCCAGTCGTACTTGTCTGTGTTGCCATTCAGAGTTGGATCGCAGCTAACCTGGTTTCATGCAGCAAAGGTCAGGGACCGTAAGCGAAAACACTTTCTTTAGAAAACCGTTTAGAAAACTCAACAAGTCCCTGAGAAAGCTGCTTTCCTTGGCGTTTTTCAGTTAAGCGTTTTCCTCTGTTGACAGCTGAAGTTGCTGGTTATCAAGCGTTTGTAAGCATACTAGTGTTTTCAAATGTCTGAAGACGGAAACATTGGGTCAGCATGCTTTTTCTGTGCCGTTAACTAACCAAAAAGAAAACAAAAATCATGATGTGTTTCGTGTGTAAATTTTGAACAGTACTGAAACTGCGCTATCTTTGCCAAGATACTTTGGTATTATTTTGAACATGCAACAAGTTTTTATTTAAAGGTCGATTTTGCAAAAACGCTCGTCAGTACATTTTCGCAAAGTGTAAAACGGTACATAGATCGAATCAGTTCATGCGTCAAAGCACAGTTCGCCCTTCAAAGCAATTAAAGGTATAGTAGGAGGCGTTCAACAAACCTCAAGTGATGCGTTTCTTGATCATGCTGAAGAATAATGATAGTCGAGCCTAATGACAGTTTTGCTGGTTTCGAACATATGGTCGTGAACCAAAGCAAATCCAAGACGCTTTGTCTATAAACACATTTTACCTGAATTGGGGCTAGGAACTGAGCTTTACTTGGACGTTTTTATCGTTGAGATTAGTTACATTTCTGGAGTTGGTGCCTTGCACCTTAAGAATTTTTACGATAATGTGGTTCTGAAAGGATTACCTGTCTCATGTAGGTCAAATTCCGAGAATTGCTTTTCCTGATGGTTAATTCTACAAGCCGATAAAATGCATTCAAATATTCGATCGATCAGTTTGTACAATAAGCTTTCGTTAACCTTAATAGAGTTTGTTGATGATTAAAGTTTAAGACTAACAAACAACATCCACATAATTGAAATTCTTCTAAGTCAAGTCTCCCATTGCATTTGCAAGTCGTAATGCAGGAAATGTTTCGTTGACTAAACCAAACAGAAATTTGGCACACTCTTTCCTGCTTTTGTATCGTTTTAAAATAGTATCTTATATTCGCAGTCTTGTAAGATATTACATTTTTCCTCCGCAATATACCAAACAGGATACAGATTCCAGACATTTTCTACGGCGAATTTTTGCTTGGTTCTTTCACAGATGTCATAACGTAAGGTAGTCAGCCAACTAGGCCGTATGTATCCTACCTTAGATTCCATGCACACGGCAAAGTACGTTCTCCAAACTTCGCTTGATTCAACCTCTGATGACGCACTTCGTTTTTTCCTCTCCTCGGAGCGAAACCAATGACAACCTTTGCAAGAAATACTGCGTTGAAATTCTGATACTGAGAGGACACCATGCCTACCATACAAAAATTTGCTTCGTTTAAAAATAAATTTATCCAAGATACTTGATTAGTAAAATTTGCCGTTTCGAATGCCTAATATTTTACCACGGTTGCAATTTTCCCACGTTACAAACTGACGGTAAACTAAATCAGTTACTGGCCATTAAAAACTCTTGTTTTCACCGACAGACATGATCGGTGAAATTGCTGATTTTGCGTTATAAAGTAACCTTTTTAAAATGATTTTTATATTTCCATTGAATGAAGATTCTGATTTCTGTTAAGCATAATTCAAAAAGCTTTTCTCTATTCACAATGGAGCTGATAGACGGAAGACGTTGCGAAAATCGGAAGTTTGAACATGTCTAAAATGAAGTAAACGATACAAATAAGAGTAATGGCAAGTGGACATAAACCTGAAAATCACTTTGAAAACCTAGCTGCAACAACAGTTGTTCAGAATTGTTAGCTAAAGTTGGTCAAACCCTCAGAATACAAATCAGAATACAATGCGGTCACACATCCAATTAAAATCGTTGGCAATTCTGACGGAGTCGGTCTTTTTCTTCAATTTGTTATTTTTAATTTCAAGAACTTCAAAGTATGACGTTCTCTGTGTTTGTTTAAGTTTGACAAGTTGACATTTTTTTGCGGGCGGTTTGAAAAATCAAGCAATTAGACAATTAGAAAAGCTTCTTGAGATGGTTCAAACGCACAGGTCATTAAACGCTGCGCATAGTTTCTGTGTGCAGCATTTGGGTTTTATATCGTTTTGTGTCTTGATTAACCCTACGGTAAAACAGGCTTTAGTGAAGAATCTTCCTGAATTTTAAACGTTGCTTTTCTCTCCGCAGTTAAAGCAGATAAAAGGCAAAATTTTTGGAAAACTTTAAATGGTATCTAAATTTGAGTTTCAAGTCTATATTCTAACATCATTTGATGTTTCTAGAACCGTATTAAGAGTTGCTTTTGTCGCTGCCTCATTTCCACATAAAGATCGAAACGATCGCAGCACTCGCATTTTTTGATGTGCGTACTTTCCCACACACACAAGCAGGGCAAACTTGTGCTTGAGTTGTTCCAGAAGTTGGTTACTTATACTTCTTAATTTTTACGGCTGATATGAGTAGTACAAACGCTACTCTTGTCACGACAAAATACCCAAAAGGCAAAGCTGTTGCTGAACCCTTGTCTATGTTTTATTCTGTTTGCGATCATTCACTGTAAAACTTTGTAAAGAGAATGCTTGATCTTGAAGAACCATCTTAACCATCTGAATTAACTTGCTAAATGGCAGAATATTGAGGTAGCAAACTGAGATAAATATCTTAACTGCTCGTACTCGCTATCGCTGTGTTGAAAGTAAGTCTGATGTGGCAGGATATGGCTTACGCTTACAAGACAAAAATTACATTATTTCATTGTCGCGTACCTGAAACTGCTGAAGCAAAGTACCAGATAAACATAAGTATCTTCAAATCCATTTTTAAGCAGACAGTCTTTTAGATTCCTACATACACCTGGTCAAGTGAAAAGTTGTCCGTATTCCAACGAAGCAACGGAGTCGTAGCTGCCAGCCAATGGTCTCACGTAAGAAAACTTTGATTGTATAGTTTTACAATAATTAAGCAATATCCGTTCGAACAGTTGTTTTGCCCGAGGCGTCCTAGATATAGGGTTACTATTAGCGATAACGCCAGACACTCGAAAGCAAAGATGATCTTCAAAATTACTATAGGTTTTATTCGTTTAGCTTCTGCAGCTATAGCCATAAAAACAAATCAAAAGAAACAGTCAAAATGAAGTTCAGCTTAACCCAAGCATTGAATTTCAGTTCATGCACGGAAAGATGCTTTATTTCAAAAATATTTGCAAAGGCCGGTGACGAATCTTTCATGAAAAACTCCGATGAAAGGAGAAAAAGATTGAAAAAGCATGCTTTCAGTTGGCCAGGACAAGAAGACAAGAACCAAATTTGGTGAAAATAGACAGAAAAATAGAGCGGTTTCCTTTTGAATCATGGCAAAAATGAGAAAGCAGAGCTCTGCAGACTGAATCCTTAAAAACTTACAGTAAACTTAGAGCATTTAATTATTCTTAAATCTGTACGTTTGAAATTAAAGTGTAGGTAATGGATGCCAATCATCAAACAAATTATGTCAAGAACATATTATAGGGAATTATTAGGAAAGTATTCAGGTAAATTGCTAAGGAAAAGCGAGGCGCCTTTCAAGGACCGAAAAAGCCACTTTTGTGGCTTGGAGTTTATCCTGTAATAACTTAGCGACGGATAAGGCTAGAAAGCTGTTCAAAATCCCCTGAAGAAGCAGAAAGTCTCCTAGGTTCGATTGAAAGATCCGGGAACTTTTGGGTTTGAACTTTTCTTGGTGTGACGTCACGGCCTGGGGAGATTAAGGGATTTTTAGATGACGTAATCAAGATTTGAAAAAAATTCAAATGGCAATTTATACGTTTTGTCTTTTAAAATAAACCAGGTGCAATTCCGCATCTTTAGAGCCTTTCATTGGCCATCTAGCGTTAATGCTTTTGAAAACGGATTAGCTTACTTTTTGTTTCACTATAATTCAGTTTACTAGTGGTTCCTTCCTTGAGCGTCCGCAGGGGGGGGGGGGTAAAACGGG
>JGI24159J19872_10008278_pt1 | contig 13620 bp, 9 predicted proteins | sample Ectturendosymbi4_FD_19872 | JGI IMG/M metagenome (IMG submission 19872) | reverse complement strand
AAACTTCAGCGAAACACTTTGGCCTAGTGGTTGGGCCCTAGGCCAAGCAACATGAGCCAAAATGACCCTAAAACTACTTCACTTATGACGTCAGTCACAAAAAAACCGCACCCCCCAGGCAAAATTTCTTTTTCGATTGCAATCTACTAGACTGGCCGATCCGTTTGAGCCGTTGAACAGCTCTGTAGCGCAATCGGCTGAGGAGCTAGGGTGTTGATAAGGCAACCGAAAACTGCTGTTTTTTTTGGGAAAATAGCCAAAACCACCCAGACGCCAAGGTGTTAAAAGAACAAAAAACTCTTTCTATAAAAAAAAACTGTTTTTTTAAAAAAAACAGGGTTTCTTTCAACCCTGGTTTCTAGTAAGGTTTAGGTACCGCCATTGTTGCATCTGTGTCATAATGCAGCCCTTGGTAGTCATGATGCAGCCCTCTGGTTACTTCATAAGTCCATAATTGGCCCTCAGAGCAATTTGAGTTTGAAATCCCTGGCATAAATATGCAAACTTTCAAGAAGAAAAACATTACAGCAAGTATATATTCAATGAAAGTCAGAGGCATAACACCACGTATGTCGTCCTGTATGTCTCTTCCATGCACATTAGAGATGGCATGGGCCACTAAAATATCAGTTAACGACAGGCTTTCATGGGCCGATTAACCACCCAAACACTTTTATTCTTTCTTGGATATCGCTATGGTCTCTTTCAAGCACATACAAACATTTTGAGGAAATCTGTTTTGAAAAACGTAAGTTGTCAATAACGTTGCCCACTGGTGGAATTTGTGTCAGACCTCAAGAGTTTTTCTAAGCTTTGTGATGTGGGGCATAATGTGAGTGAACAGTGCATAGGCCTAATGCAGTGGTTCTCAACCACTGCTTTGAGAGAGCTCTGCATGCGGTTTCCAAGCAACCTTTATGTGGCCTTTAGTAGTCTTTCAATGACACCTCTAATATTTTGTCTAACAGACTTCGTTCTGCAATAAAGCAAAGGCTTTCAATGACATGTGTTCGCTGAATCTTAAAAACTTACTGAAAAATAACAAGAACTTAACACTTTGTCATCTGATACTGTTTGAAGTTTTTGCAAAAAAAGCAGATCGCATGTGGCTTTGCCTGAGGGTAACTCTGGTGCCGAAAGTGGTAGAGAGCTGTTCAAAGGCTCAAAAGACTCAATTGGCAAGTCTTCTAGACCGCACTAAAGAAAAGATCATAGACAGTACAAGAAAATCAGCAATGAAACTTGGTGAAGGAGCAACAGACTAGTAATCAACTTTATGGGCTTTAAGGCAGTAACTAAATTGGGTATGAACAGCCAATGGTAATCTTTCAACTCAAGATGAATAGCTGCAGATATGGAAGCTAGAAAAGGGCTTCCAATGATCTGCCCTACAAAAACATGCAGTTGGCACAGGCATTCCAGCATCAAATAAGTAGAATTCCATCTAGATGGAACATCCATTACTAACTCGAGCTCTGTTGCACCACTTTGCTATTTCAATAATCGGAGTACTTGAGTGGCTTCTCGCAATTGTTTAAAGTGCTGGATTAGGTGGTGGACAGCAGCTGAAAAAATATCTTTTTGCTGTATTGTATTACCAAAACTAATCAATCTGTTGCAGGTTGCAAATTGCAAACAAATCTTACTTATCCATTGCAGATTTTACAGGAGGGAGAAAAAAGCTTCTTTTAGACTGAGTTCCAAGCTATGGGTAGCACAGCAACCCTGTTGCCATCTGTAATTCTCATGCAGTAGAGTGCAAGCCTTGACTATGTTTGATCCGATATCAGCGACAATGGAAGTTATCTGACTCAAGGCCATAGTCATCAATTACAACTTCAAGTGACAGGACTAAGTGGTCACCAGAATGACAATCCAGCACTTCTTTAGTTGACTCTCAAGTTCAAAGTTGTTCAATTTAATGTAGTGAGTAGTGGCTTCCAAAAAGGAACTATTCTGTTGCTTGCCCACATGTCAGTGGTGAGGGAAATGTGAAGATTTGAACAAAGCTTTTTCTTGAGATGTTGAGATGCATACAAATTTTCCATTTTTCTGGTGAAAGTGTACCTACTTGGGAGTTCATAACCAGGAGCCAACTCGTTAATTAGTTTTCTGAAGTGATTTCCCTCCACTAAAGTTATTGGATGCAGACCTCTGACTACTACGCTGCTGATGAGTTTTGTAATATGTTGGGCCATATAAGAAGTGACTGTGTGTTTCACAAACCGATCCAATGGAAGCTGTTTCCTATTTGTCACCATTCATTGTTTAGAAGTACCTGGGTCATCACTATTGATCTCAAAACACTATTGCCCCACATTTGTAAGAAATACCTAGTGAAGTTAAACATTTTATTTGTATCTTTATCCTGCACTGCAAGAAAGCAGACTTGTGAAGCACTATGCATTGGTGTACACCTTTTGGCATACACCTGAGCCGCTGCAGCTGATGACATTACTGTTTTCGGTTGTCTACATCACTTGCTACTGTTAATTTGGAAATACCAATTACTTGCATTACATGATAAGTGATCACTGGTAAATGCAATTGTCATAAAGCTTCTTGCCCAAGGAAACAACTGCAGAGTCAAACACACAGGCTCTCAACTGCAAGCCTGGCACTCAAACCACTTGGCCAATGCAATTCTCATCAATACATGATACTTATTGCCAAACGATAAATAAAAACTATTGACCACATAATAAACTTGTTTCATGGCTTGGTCCTTACCTTGACCTGCAGCTTGCTTCTCTCCTGGATTGCAAAAATGCGTGCTTATTTATGAGGTGTTTTTGCAAATTTTCTTTACATGAGGGATAGCTAAATTCCAAATGGCAACAGCAGCATGCAACCTGACCTCTGTGATTAGTTTGGGAGAAATGTTCCCAAACGAACAAAGTTTTAGTCCTTGGTGCAGCCTAGTAGTTTCTTTCTACTAGCAATATGATTCCAAGGTCACTATTACACCAACACATGAACAGTAAACCACCAAACTCAGCAGCATACCATGTGCGTGAGTAGTTTTGATTCTGCAATCTGAGAAGAAACAAAACAGGATGAGCTGAACATGCAGAAGTTTAGAATGCTGATCAACCATCACACGATTAGCTCCTTATGTCACTACGCAGTGCTGTGAGCTTGTTTGAGTGTTTTTTCTCTTGCTCAGGAGTGCAAGTGCCACTACAAACTTTAATGGACTGCAAAACTTATTGAACATCAGCAAGATTTTATGAGTTGGGCATCCCAAAAACAATGGTTGTGATTTTTCCATCTGACATTTAAGACATCAGATAATGCCATTGCTTTGAAAACCTAATTTTGACTGTGGTGCATCCAAGTTCATGTCATTTACTATGTTTCCAAATAATATGTGCAGCAATTGCTCATTCTAGCTTTGCTTGTCTGTCAACTGGATTCGAACCAGCAGGTGAACACCTTTGAATGGAGCCAAATGCACATGGACTGCATTGTGTGCTTTTTCCAAAGGTCTGCTCCTATTTCCATGGTGTTACAGCTCTTCTGCATCCAGCAATGCCTTCATTTGACTAAAAGCTGTTTCAGCTCTCATGCAACAAATGCAGTGACTGATCAATCCATGGTTTCCAAAATGTTTCCAGTTGAACACAGACATTGCAAGGCACTGATGTAGGTGACACACATTGCTGGGCACTGATGATGGTGCTGTGACATAATAATATTAGACACAGCCTGCTGAAAAATTGCGATACAGTCTGCACATTAGACTTGGCTGAGTGAATAAATAAATTATGAGCATTACGTGGCTTCGTCTGGCTTCTGATGTCAGCTCCTAAATGATTAGATGCCTATCGCCTAGATTAAAGTTTATGCTTTTTTTGTTTGCAGGGTTATCAGAGGTTGTTGGTGGCCTGTGACCAACATGATTTATATCTCTACAGCTTGCATTTCCCAGTTGTAGGTGATTTTCATAATTCTTCATCAGGCATTGACCTTTTATCCAACTGTTATTGTCTTAAGTTCCATCTTGTCATCTCTTGTGAATGTTAGCAGAAGTTCCTCCTTCAACAGCAAGGAAATGGATTGCTGCTTTTTGCTTAAAAGATTTCTAACGACTTCCATTTAAAATCGGCTCAGCTAAACATATGTTCTTACCTGTAGTATTCCAGTTCTGATCAGTTTTGTCTCTGTTAAACGGTGGTGGCTGGATTTACTTCCTTTCTGACATGATTAATATTATTAAATTTCACAATCGTGCTCAAATACGGATGTCTTCTTTCTGCAACCCAATCCCTCTAATCTCCTCTTCTACTTGCCTTCTCCATGTCTTCTGTGGTTGTCCCCGTTTTCTATGACCCTTCATCTTGAAATTTAAATGAGCATAAGTATAATTAAACCCTTAATTATCATGAATGTATGTGCGTTAGCATTTATGGCACATTTTAACAAAACCTCTTGAAATCGCACTTCCTGTTAGTAAACTTTTGTGTGTCTTGACATTTGAGATTTTGTTTCAGTTGTGCATGGAAAGATAAGAATATTGAAGTGCCAATTTATCCACTGCAAAATTTCTTGTGCTAATACATTTTGTGATGTGTAGGAAAACACAATGTTACGACTCCAAGGTGGTTCAAAACTCATGTATTGGCGGCGATTTCTGGTGGATTGGCTTGCTTTAACTTGTCAGAAGTACCACCTGACTGGAAATGCGCAACACCTTGCTGTCTGCCTGTATGACCGATTTACTGACAAGCATGATCTGGCTGTTGAGGATCTGCAGATGCTCATTGTGTGTTGTCTGCTTGTAGCAAGTGAGTGATAAAATAGTTTTGTCAACTATTCATGGCGTTAGGGCTTTATTAGTGACATTCTCAATAATTTTGTTTATTTGTCAAAGGCAAAATCAACCAGCATGTGAAAAGGAAATTTATGGCCAAGCTTACAATTAACCTAAGTGTTGCAGATCTACAAGTGGTCATTAATGTATGATTTTATCATATTTTAAACAAGAAGATGTTGGTTGGAAATGTTAAGTTTTTGTTGGCCAGGCTGTTATATGCAATTTAGCAAGATTTAATTAAGTAAAAAGTATTTGGAATGTTGCGGCAAGTTACTGGAATTTTATGCCAAGTAAAATGTGTTAAATGACTGGTTGCTTAAGTTTTTATCATTATACAAATAGAAAAAATGCGTTGGGCTATGTCTTGCAATTTAATAAATCGAAACAAGCATCAAACCTGGATCTTGATAAGCGTAGCTGCTTGCAGTCTTGGTTTCAAAAATATTGTTTCCTAGCTACCAGCATTAACATACGTGGCCAGCCAAATCCTTGGGAATCTCACCTGAAAGACCTGAACAGTTGCACTGAGTGTGTTTTCATGGTGTGCATGTTGTTAACCATTTTCATAAACTTATTGGAACACCACTTCAAATTAACTGCTGAAGCAATCCTGAATATTTGATAAAAATCTAGTGGAAATTGTAATTTTGGACAATGCAACTATGGCACATCTTTGTCAAACATATAGCAAACATGGTGGTGGATGTTTTTTAGATTATCTTTGGTTTTCTTCTTTATTTTGAATCACAAATAATGTAAAGGTAAGTGCAGTTTTTGCTTAACAAGGTTTATAGTTTCACGCTGTTTCCACATGTATCCACTCAACTTCAATTTAAAACTTGAAAGTTAAATTGTTTTTAGTTGGATAAAAAAATCTGTGGCCATTATAGTTTACTGAAGAAGATTCATGGCGATTGGTGACTTTGATAATAATCGTACAGTCTTTTCTATTTTCCTATTTCTGCATTCCAAGAAAAACTACTTCAATATATTTTCTTTTGTAAGTATGTACTTTCCACGATGAGTGTAAGCAAGGAATCGATCAGCAAATTTTAATAGGAAATCGATTTCACCATTTTGTTGCTACAAATGTTGATATTTCTGACAATCAACTTTGCAGTTGGAAAGAGTGAATTAATTTATAGTACTTGATAATTGATACTATAAAGTTTGATCAGCGTTTAGGTTTTAATGCAATTGTTGAGTTGCATTTCCATTATGGTATATTCTACAAACACATGTTAGTTGTTTTCTTGTTTTTCAGGCAAATTTGAAGAACGCGAAGAAAAAATCCCAAAGTTTAAGTTGCTGATGGACCATCTCCAATGGGAGCTAAACGTGCGTTTGTTCTTTGCAGCTGACCCTTCTGAGTGCATATCTTGTAAATTTAATGTTTAAATGTGAACCTGTTGTAGTGCATTTGACTTTATTCCAAAGTTAAAGCGTAAATGTCTCTTGCTTTGTTTTATACGCACCTTCATGCGATTGTTCTGAGACAACGTGTAGGTTAACATATTGGCAAAGGCAGTGTTCCGTAAAGTCGAGGTAGCGCATGTCTTCAAATCGGTTTAAGTAGCACAATATTTCCTGATTAATGCCAGTGTTCTTTAATTTAAGTGCTTGTTTGTGAGCGACAATTGCAATGATGCAATGTTCATTACAGTGTTCTCCAAAAAAGTGGTCTTATCACGAAACCTTAGAGCAGACTAATTCAGAAATGACGCGCAGAAGCTGAAGATTTGTAGGTTTTGAAGTTTTAGCTGAGCGGTTTTCAACCTGGGGGTATCGTGAACCATTTTGGAAGGGGTCTCGAGTGTATTGCTCTTCTCTACGATTTTTTTAATTTCGTCAATATCCCGCGCCACCACGTCACTTTCGTAACAGTCTTTCGCGTTTTCATTTTTTCACAGCGCTTTTCTCCTGACTGCCATGAGAACTTGCTGCAAGATCACCGCAGTTCAATTGCAAATGTACTGGTGGTGGGAGCAACCGTATTGCATTTCTTTTATTCGAGTTTGAGTCGTTGGGTTATAGTGGGTTGCTGTAATGGGTCGCGGCACAAAATAGGTTGAAAGCCACTGCTCCAGCTCTTTCAGCTGTAATTTGATGTAGATTGTAGTCTAAGCCGTAGCTGGCATGTAGGTCACGGATAAGAAGTACTTTCGCTGTATTGACTTGCCTTGTACGTTTCCAGCCCAGTGAATACCTCGCAATGGAAATCAGACTTCTCTCTGCGTTTGACTGGAACATAGGATTTCCTACTGCGTCGCATTTCAAAGAATACTACATGCAGGTACGGTTGTTCAGATTCGTGAGTTCGACGTTAATTTTTTTTGCATTCTCAGAATTTCAAATAAACCGAGAAGTCTCATCATATTTTATCCGGCTAAGTCGTCAGCGTACATGATTTGCGGCAAAGTCGTTTGACGTGTCAGTGACGCGAGCTTTTTTTGTTACTTGCTTTTCACGAGGCTACACTCGGAACAAAACCGCTCCCTAAAGTTTTCTGACGGTTAAACAGAGTCCTGCTGTGGCTGCGGTGAACTTTCACCGAACGAAATGCTGCGTTTTGGTCGAAAAAAAGTTTTATTTTATCCTGTAGGTCGCTCTTGGAGAACGAGATTTGCTTGGCGGGCAGCCGATATGCAACAAAGAGCAGACAACGATTTACTTGGAGAAAAATATCAACTATTTTCTCGAAGTTTCGTTACAAGGTGCGGCTCATTTTCTGCACGTGGAGTCAGATTACACGAAAGATCGCAGCTGCGCAAAAATAAATTTTACCAAATTTGTTTTTCAAAAATTAAACTGCAACCAAACTGTCAAAAAAAACGTTTCGCAGATCAAACGTTTCTTGTCTTTAAACCGTCACTGATCACGGCGTCGTGCGTGGCAGCGTCGCGAATATGTCTCCACATCTCCCCCACGTGGACGATAGAGCTGCGCAAAACAACAACCTTCGCCTGGCACCATCTGGTTCCCTGCATCAATATTCTTCTGCGGTGAGCGTGGTTGCTATGCAGTCTGACAAATTAGTTCCTGATGTTTAATCTGAGGAGGTGCGTTTGTTTGGCACAAATCTTCTAGAAACTTCTTGCTGCGTAAACGCGAGACAAGCCTTGTCAGCAGTCATCTTCAAGATGTACCTGGGTGCTTTTTTGTGTAAAAGAATTCCGCTCACCACCGGTACTGCATCAAACGAGTAATGCATGATGCTTCTCCGACACTTGCGCAGAATCATTCGTGTCAACCAATCAAAACGCACCGTGTACTTCTTCCCCCCGGTTTCCATTGTATCTCCGGAATTTTCGTCAGAAACAAACACTGCCAAGCGCGTGTAAAATAGCAGAGGCTAGCTTTGCAACTGGTAGAGAGCCGTGTCCGGCAAAACTGTGCTCTACAATGACAGGGACACAAAACTTGAACTGGTTCAATTTAAGATGGCTTCACACAGAATCCGGTTACGGCTTATGGCCAACGGCAGTCTTCACACAGGCTCCGTTGGCCGTAGCCGGGTGAATTTTCTCGGTTTGGAACGGCTTACGGCTTACTTAAAATTGTTTTAAGTAAGCCGGATTGCCGTGGTTGTCGATGACAGTGTTCTTGCTGCACATGGATTCTGTGTGAAGCCGCCTTTAGTATACGTCACGAAATTCCGGCTCCAAGCCTTCCGGAATATAAATTCAAAGGTTGATAACGTTGTCATAGTTCACCAACTAAAGCTTGCAATTGCGCTGCGTGCATTGGCCAACGCTCGTCTTTACCTGTTCGAAGGCTCCACGACGGCGACAAGCAGGCGATGCGCCGCGAGGCCCGGGCGGCGTCAACACTGCCCGATTCTGGTGGGGAGCTGACGAGCACAGGGAGCACTCCGGTCGTTTCACCCCTGCCCCCGACCTTCCCCGCGGACACACCCCGGCTCCCCAGCCACGGACCCACCGACCCAATCCACCGGTACAATCGCGGTTACGTAATATGAACCGCGACCATAATCCGTCTATCAACGCATCCATGTCTTCAGTGTTCACCCCCGTGTGGCGCGCGAGCACTTCGACTTGTTTGCGCGGCCCAGGCTCTCCGTGTCTTATTTTACCACGCGACTTACCTCACCGTAGTGTTCTTAGCGTCTGTCTTCCTCCTCCTCCTCACTCAGGCCAATCGATCGAACGACTGTGAACAGCTTTTTTTCGCGAGAACTAACCTCACCATCAGCAGCTCCATCCTTTGTCCCTTGCCATCGACCGTTAAATGCGACTTGCATCCGGTTGTTGCGACCGCAGTTATTTTAAGAAACAGCCACACGTTGCTTTTGCCTGGAAGCAAACTGCTTTAGCTGCTTCAGTGCCGTAGAATTTAATTTGGTCATTGCTGAAAATATTGCCGTTGCAATAATAAACCAGTTGCCTAATGAACATATGAACACCACTGTTGAATATGGTGCTGCAATTGTGTTTCGCCTTTAAGACTATGACGATAATAATTGAATTGCTCTGCTTGCTTGCCGGTTCTGTGAATGGCCATGTCTTGCTTGTCTGCTCCCCTAGTCGCAGGGGGGCACTTAAATCACTGTAACTGAGATTCCAATAGCAACTGTGCTATTTGACCTCGGCGTTGCAAGGTGCAGTTATCACGTGTAAGGTTACGGTGTTGTCGTCTGGTGTCGCTTGTACGAAAACCTTTGCGACAGCGTGTAGGCTCAAACAGTTGTTTGTTTCGTAACACAGATCGCATTGTCTTGTTTGGACTTGTTCTTGTTATGCTTCCCATACCGTTCAACCTAAACTCATGAAAATCATCAGAAATAATCGCATGGACATTTCGACTCGTGTCCTGTTTGCGAGCGGACTGCGGATTCCTGTTTGACCTCCTGTTTTTGCCAAATAACGATGCCGCCTCGACCCGATCATCGCGCACTGAAAGAAGTCTGATGTTTTGGTATCGATTGTATCAAAATTGAAAATGGGCGAACGTTGCCCAGATCCGGAAACGTCATTTGCTGCAAAGTATGTCAAGTTTAGGAACTAAACATGGGTCGTTGCCTGTTTTTTTTTTTTTTGGGAAGCACTGCTGGAAATTCCGCTTTCATCAGCTCGACTTTGTCAATCATTTTTCAATTTGAACGAAACGCTCATCAACCCTTTCATCGCTCAGCGTGACGTCGCCGCTGCTGGAACTACTTTATTGCTGCTTTTGTTTTAGTAACAGCGTTAGGACTTTATTTCACTGTGATTTTACGTTCGCGCTGCCACTCCTCGTCGTGCGCCCAGGTCTGGGGCCCCATCGCGCTGTCCTCCCCCCCGTGCGCAGGTGCGAGTTTCGTTCGTTACTGTGACCGCAGCATGTGTTTTCTTTGTTTTTGCCCCGTCTTGCTTCTCTTACCTTCTTTATTTCGTCTTCATTCGTGCGAATGCGTTTTGAGCGATGTTTGCAAAACACTCGAAGTGAAAATACAACGCGCAGACTGTGCATTTTGGTGCTGCACGCTCATCCTCGCCGATCTGGGTAAGCTTGCACCCGTCAGGAAGTTGCGTGAGAACGGTTTCAGTTTCATCGTGGATGGCCATGTCATATTGCGTACTTGCAGTTCCCGCACTTTCGGACACAATGGCTTGTGTGGTGAGGTGCATTGGGGGGTTGGATGACGAAAGACACAGACTCCCCCTAATTTTATACGGCGATTAAGAACGGTTAAGCAAAAATTTTCATGAACACGTAAAGCCAATTTTTTTTCGGGCAGGAAATTCTAGCCCCTTAAATTACTTTTATGGCTGCGCGTCTCAGTAAGGGGTCAACGGTACGGGTTTTCTCACTGGTTATAACTTGGCGGAAAACATAATTAGCCAAGATCGATTCTCGGAAATCCCAGATCAGCGCTTGTAGCTGCAGTCAATGCTGTGCTGGTTCTATTGTCTCGTGTTTTGAAAACCGAGCTCCTTTTCGTGAAATGCTGAGGTCTGAGGAGTTCGAACGATATGCAGAGATTATGTGCAAAGGCGGTCTTCAATAAAATCACTGATAAGTAGGGATTCTTGGTATTTCGTCCAAGTAACCGTTTTAGGATACGATGCGAATGATAAATTCGCGGGGCTGAATTTCTTACTACATTCTTTCTTAGAGACCACTGAGCGTATGCATGCCCCTAACCAGCTTGGGACACCAGTAGGGGAGCGAATAGCTTCCTGAGAGGGACCCAAATTTATAAATTTTTCCAGTGGGGGGCGAAGCACCCCCGAGTTACGGGCCTGAGCGCATGCCTGTCTTCGATCTTACAGAATTTTATAAGTGAGATCGTTTGCACATTCAGTTCGCATGAAAACAACTACCCGTATTTACTCGATTGTAAGCTGCAAAATTAATGTAAGCCGCACTTCACCATAGATTACCAAAGCCTCTGAGATATTTTCGTGTATAGCATGCTTCGTGTTTAATTAGCAACCCTGGTAATGATGATTTACAACTATAACTGCCTTCTGTTCATCATAATCCCTCCTGTGACAGCTGTGTTTGCACATGATGCTGAAGGCAGGAAAGACAATGCGAAGAGGGTTTGGTCAACACAACGTAGCCAAGGAAAGACCGGGCGTCATCTCGACATTTTGCTAAGCTAAAGGAAGAAATGCAAGCCGCACGAAATGATGAAAAGAAGAACTTTATTAGCCGTGGCTTACAATCGAGTAAATACGGTAAGTCAGTTTATGGCTCATGTGTGTTGGCCACATACGAGTACACGGCCATATTAAAAGCGCGAGCAAAATCGTGGTTTTCCCGAAGGTTGTATTGCACAACGTCTTCACTCCCTCACGCAACGCCGTAAACTTCTGCAACCATGGCAGTAACACAAAACTCATAAATACATGAAAGAACTCGAAGATGAATATGTGGCGGTAGTACAAAAGCATACGCTTGATGGCGCTAACACAATTACGATGATGAAACAAGCTTAGATATGTGGTATTAGCAGTGCTGGGTTAAGGTGGCGCGGGGCCTGTAGCATATCAACAGCGCGGGGCCCTAAGTTAAAAAAAACACTTTAACAAGTGAAAAACTGTTAAATCATAAATTATGTCGGCATCCATGTGTCCACCATTATGCATATTTAATTTCGTATGTACAAAAACCTGGTCCGAGATAGCAACTAGCTAATGAATAGATGCCAAATCCAGGGCTGCCAATGAGATTTTTTGAAAAACCCCATATAGACTCACTAAAAAACCCAGATTTTAACAGAAAATCCTCGGTACACACAAAATTACGTGAATATTTCTAATATCTACCATGTCTGGGCATCTGTAAGTCACAAAACGTGCTAGTGAATATATTATGTTACTTATGCAAATGAACTTATGTGTCTAATGCAGTGGTTCTCAAACTTTTTTCGTTGCCACGTCGTTGGAAACGTTTTCTGGATTTTTTACGCATCAGCAATAAGATGTTAATAAAAACATATATTATAAAAGTTTTATGTATGTAATTTATGAAAACACGATAAAAACGACCTTCATATTTTGTTTGTTTTGTACTTGTGTTCAAACGAAAGTAAAGCACTGCGAACTTCCAGATACGTTTGTTGCATTTTCCTTCCACAACGATACCTTTTCAATGAACGCCGCAATTTTATCTGATACGTCATAGCATGTTTTCATCCGGTTCTTGCATAGAAATAATGAGTTTATTCAATTTAGCAAAGATATCACGCAAGTAAGCCAATTTAAATACAAATTCGTTGTAAACTAAGCAACCAGCAAGTTGATTTGTTTTTATAACAGACTGCTGTTGTATAGCCTTTATTTGTCTGACGCAAAGCAAACTAAAATTGTCCAATGCGTTTGTTAGTACACATTTTTTCACTCAACAAGGCGATACGCAAGGGTTTTTTGGGGTTAACCCCCCCCTGAACTTGCTATGTTACAAAAACGTCATTACTTATGCAAGGGAGTTTGTGTATGTTTTCGAACATTTTTTGCTTGTTTGATGTCAACTTAACGCAGAAACCACAGAATAATTTTGCATGAAAATTTCAAGGAGCACTGTAAATGGACCAAAAAGGAAGAATTACATTTTGGTGGGAATCTGGATTATCGCCTGTATCCAAGAACCATCTCACTACTTTTTGCAAACCTCCCGTCGACTACGTATTTCATGCTTGTGTTACGTGATAGTCCTCTTTATTCGTAACAATTGTCTTTATTTTGTCTGATCAGCGCGTGCGCTGACGGTGCTGGCTTGACTTCTTTACCAATTACTGTGGCATGGTAGAACTAGTTAAACGAAGTCAAAGTCAGCAACTGTTAAAACCCAGAACCACTTAGGCTTTTAATTATGTTTCAGCCGGGAAAAAGGAAAAATAAAAGTTTGCTGGACTTCTATTCTAAGAAATCTCGAGTTGATTCCACGGAAAATGTCACTGTATGTCGTGACGTGAAGGCAGCTAGTTCTGTTTAGTGCTGAACTTGCGTGCAGTAATTCTAGTGACAAACATAAGCTACCAGACAGTTTCACAGAAGAATTTCAGTCGCCCAACCAGCAGCCACTATCTACCTCTGCGCTAAAATCGCCAGCAAATGACATTTCATTTTGTGTAGGAAAAACGTGCTCAAACGCAGAAAAGCTTCCAATGTTGAAGAATGTTTGGACACCCGATCCGGCCTTTGATTTTTCATTTAGCGTATTGGGTAAAAGAACGCTACGTTTTCAGTACCGCTGGCTTATCGGTTCAAATGGTTAGCGTACTCTAAGGTTGAAGATGGGGCATTTTGCAGGTTCTGCGCTCTGTTTGGAAATAAAGCAGGTGCTGGTGTTGGAAA
>JGI24159J19872_10008276_pt1 | contig 13621 bp, 8 predicted proteins | sample Ectturendosymbi4_FD_19872 | JGI IMG/M metagenome (IMG submission 19872) | reverse complement strand
AAAAAAGGAACCAAATAATCTGTTTTTCTGTTACACAAAAACAGGTGGAGCAGATGGGCTACCAATATATGCACTTCCGACAACCTTGTCTGTATCAGCTAAATCATTTTCTTTAGATTTTGTAAGTCAACAAGAAAGTGTGTCAGGCAAACTATGGAAAAAGAACAAAAATTCTGCAAAGCAATTGGTTGACAGCAATGAATAGTAATACACCTTAAAATGGAATACAAAATGAATTCACAAACAATGCTGATATCGCACACCTTTACAAACAACGTCAGACTAAACCTCCATAGTTCCTGTCATCATATGCCTGATCCATATTTCTTTATCCTTTTCAGCATTTCACAAGGGAAGATGCCTACAAAAAACTACTTAAGTCGACCATTACTGCACTCCCTTCATCTGACTCTGAACCGTAAACCTGTGATGATAAAAACCGTTGTACCATTGCATCAGAAACAGTGAAATCTTTGCAGCATTTTCCAGAAAAAATTAATTCTGAACGAATTCTAATGATTGATTCAACAGCCCTGAGTTGAAGTATGTTTCTGACTTTTGTTTTAACGGAATTTATTAATGAAAATATACGCTCAACAACTGCATTACTCACAGGAGTGATTAAGCATGTCAATGCGAAGTTGGCCAGATCCTTGAAATTTCCGTGTTGCTTAACTCAAATCCAAAACATTTCTGTGTCAGCTGGTTATCCTTGTCACTTAAAAGGCTCTTCATCCCTCCAGTCAACAAAAGGCAGTTTCGATATTGATTTTCAACAGTACCGTGTTCTTGCAGCAGATGCAAGAAAGGCAGGTCACTAAACGAAAAGCGGGATGCTTGATTTAGCACAAAATTAGGTGAATGACTTAAGAGTTTTTTTTATATGTTTCCTGAGCTTGAAGCCTTTTTGCTACTTGTTTGAGAGCTTCATCAAGCATTTGCAAGCACCCGTTCTTCACAAAAGCCACATCTTCAGCAGCATCAGCAGAATTTCCCTTGTGCTGCAAATATTTTGCACATTCCGTTAAAAACTTGGCCACATAATCAGCATGTAACTTCCTTTTTCCGTTGAAATCATACAGCCGACTATGAAGACTTTGATGATGTAAAAACAACTCTTTGTGCAAATCCACTGGATCTGCTATTGTCTGCTGAAAAAATGAGTTAACCCTCTCAAATTCTTGTACAACTGGTGTTGCAAACTCAAAAAACAGATAGTTCTCTGGTCGTGAAGCATTTATTTTATAAGTCGGGCTTTGTATCTTGCATCAGGACGGGTTTCATTTGCTTCTGCAGAAACAAAGTAAGCTTTTAGCTCATGCCAGCTCATTAACATATTAAACAAAATCTTTCCCCTGGCAAGCCATCTTGTAGCAGATGGTTTTTCAAATGGCAGTGGTGTAATTGGAGAACAATTATCATTGCATGCTGTATTGACGACATCATGTATTTTTTTAATTCATCTCTTCGTGTTTCACTGTGGCGAAACCAATAAGGTGTTTCTGATAGCAGGTAACTGACATTAGATGGAAGCTTTCCAAATGAACTGTGAATGCATAATGCAAGTGAGTGGCAAATGCATCTTAACTGGATGCAGTCTGGTGACGCATCCTTAATCCTGCTCCACACTGAATTGTTACAGCCAATCATGTTTGATGCTCCGTCTGAAGCAAAGCCGATGCAATTGCCGAGTGTCTGACCGTTGATTCAACTTGACTCTTTATCAGGTCAAAGATTGCAGCAGCTGTGGCTTTGTTCCACAGGTACTAGCCCCAAGAAGCCTACGGCAATGTTTTGCTCTCCACTGAAATATCTCACAAGGATGCACAAATGTTTTTGAATTGATATGTCAGTAGATTCATCAACTGCATTATTAATGCATATTTTTTACTATGAAGATCTTTTTTTCAATTTCTCATTCAGGCAAGGTGCCAATACATTTTGTATTAGTCCAGAACATTTAGTTCTATGATATCTTATCTCCTGCAATATGCCATTGCTCCCCTTCGCATTTCTAACGATTATGTCTTGCAAATGGTCGATTGCATTGATAGAAGTGTGACAAGCAACGGACAGTGCTAGTTCCAGCTCAACTTTCTTTTTGCCATTTCTGCATTGTGTGAAGATGGAAGTTTATCTTGATGCTTTGCCGTCTTTTCATGGTAACTGATGTTACTTTTTTCGGAGCAATGGTAGCTCGCCACAACTTGCAAAAAGCATTACCTGTGCCCTCATCTCGTTTAAGCCATGGAAACTCCTTTTCCGATTCAGGGAGATATTTCCTGCTGCTATCATAAGCAGGTTTCCACTTTCGTTTCAACGTCGAACAGCTCGGTCAAACATCGAAAAGCTAACAATCACAATCGCACACACTCACACTGCTTCCCTCACCCTGCGCAAGTCGGCTCACACAGCCACACAACGTAAGTTTACGCAACCACATGACAAGGCCCGCAATTAAAAAAAAGTGTTGCCGTTGAAATTTTGTTTTAAAATATGAAATTATTTTCAAAAACGGCCAACGCAACAAATTGTGGCCAAACGACCACTAAAAACGGCCAAAAAAAGCCAAACCGCTAAACCAAAGATCTTGCGGCCAAATTTCGAAAATTTGGCCGCAAAACGGCCAATCTGGCAACCCTGGTGTCGCGCTAGAAAGCAGAACAACGCAATTTGAAACAGAGTTCTCGAACTCATGGAAAAAGGGGCCACTTTGAACCGTAAGCAGCGGTTCACTTTGCCAAAAGTCATGAAGAAAGGATGTACTAGGTCTCCGTACATTCTGAACTCATTACCTGACAAAGCAATATTTTCATAAAAGGTGCAGCTGAGAGCCACAGATATTGCGCTCGTCGCGCGTTTGGGATCCCTGTTTGAAAGAAAACAAGTTGTTGAAATTGTAAGGGTGTGTAAACTGTTTGTGCATACCAGTGTGATCAGGGCTGTTTTTAATTGTGCTTGAGGTGTTCACTGTTTATTTGAGGTTTCGTGAGCATCGGGCGGGAACTATTTAACGCTAACAACATCCGTTACTCGTACCTGCTTTATCGTATCCACCGGTGCAGACGAAGTGGAAAGTACTAAGAATGAACCGGTGTTCGGGATCGTAGATTGCAGTCTTCAGCAGAACATGCCAAGAAACGCACCCACTGCAGGCGTCGCACCTGCTTCTCTGCCGCACTGAGGTCGTGTTCATCATACAGAATATTCTTTGCATTTTCTTTTTCAAATGCAAATGTTGGCTTGGCAACGGTTACACTGCTGCTGCATGTAACTGTCAGGTTTGGTAACACCGCCGCTGACTGTTCGGTGCTTGCCACGCAGGGTTTTGCGCTGCACGCTCAAAGCGATACCCCACACTCAGAACCTTCTCGGAAAAGTCAAGCTTCCATTCGGCCTGGTCGTGCATCCGTTCAAAGACCTGAGCTCATTGCCGGTGATATCGGCAGGTAAGTAAGAAACGTCAAAAAGCTCGCGATCGTTTGACTTGAACGCAAAGCATGTAGTTGTTATGCAAAAGTGGGATTATAAGTTGACAAAGATCTTGTGCTTTGAGAAGCGGTAAGATTTTGTATGGCTGTGAAGTTGGTTGCTTGCCGCGAGCAAGTATATTTTTGAAACTTCTTGACAACCTGTGAAGTCCGGCTGAATGGTCGCTCAGGTAAAGTAAACTTTGTGAAAACATCTAAAAAAAGGAAGGTTTCGCCTTCACGCTTCCATCTCATTCCATTCCTACCGAAATTAAGTCTCCCAAGTTCTGTCTTGTGTCGTTTTCGCGCACTTTTTCCGAAAGTAAGTTTCTTTGAGTTGTGTCTTCCTTATTGGGCCAGTCGCAAATCTTACGTTCATCATAGTAGGTAATCCACAGTGAAGTGATTCGTTTGAACGGCTTTGTTTATATGACCTGAACCAGAAGTGAACAGGTTTGTTTATATGGGCTGGCCCCGACGTGAACGCGCTAGATCGACTCCGAGCCAGTTCATTCGTATTTTGAAAATTATTGGGGTGTTTTCAACTAGCGCGTGGGTTTGGGCGCGTCAACATAGATAAAGAAATATAACACCTTCCAATGCTGTATCATGACACTCTAGTTTCTGACTTAAGCTGCTGAAGCGACAAGATACAGGGATTTCATTTGTTCCTTTTTATCCAAAACCGCCACGAAGGTTTCTACCGACCCTCATTCAGTCGCCAAGGTGAAAATCGTGCCAAGCAAATACCGCGTGCAGTCTCACTTGCTCTCGCATTAACCTGGTTCCCGCTCACACGAGTGGCTCTAGCATATATTTTACCCTGCGCCTCAGCCTTGTCGCAGTCCTGTGAACTTTGCACTATGGTCCAACATGTCTCGATCGGGGTCGCGAGGTCGAAGCCAGGCTGTCCTTTAATGCTTTCGTTTTCGAAATGCAAACGATTCGGCAACCGCCGCTTCTAGTTCGAACTCGCAAGTTGTGGACATCGTGCTGGTCATAGAATGTGGTAATCCGCGCTGCAAGAACACGCACGCGATGTGCTTGGCATTCTGATAAAATCTGCTTAATTATAACACTTCCGCCCTTTCCTAGTGCAGCAGTGAAGAAAAATGGTTGATTTTGTCTGTGTCTGATGTGTGTTATGCTTTTGCACCGGTAGCTTTCCAAACGTTACCGACTCTTGAAAGCGTTCGCTGCTTAAAACTCCATGACGTTGGACTTGCGCCGCTTTGTTTACTTTCAACTTGCGATGACGCTCGAGTCCGTTCAGGTACGATCGTTCGGTGCAAGCGGTGCCGCACCTACGTCAATCCGTTCGTTACGTTCCTGGACGAAAGAAGATGGCGATGCAACATGTGCTTCAGCGTCAACGAGACGCCCGAGGAGTTCCTTCATCACCCGGTTTCGAAATCGTACGGAGAACCTCACACCAGGCCTGAGTGCACCAACGCTACAATCGAATTTATCGGTAGGTCCGGGGATACGAAGTGAATTAGAGGGGGGCTTTCTGCAAACTGTATGCAGGGAACGCCGACCTTTTTGAAACCGAGAGCAACTTCGTGGATACCGATTGATGCCAAGAGCTACCAGTTTGATGTACACTTCTGAAATAAAAAAGTTGCCCAATTTCTTTTTGACTATGTTATCATTAATAAAGTTAATGATATTCATCTATGTCAGTGATATTCAACGTGGGCGAAATCGCCCCCCCCCCAGGGGGGCGATTTCTGCAAGATAGAATATACAAAATTTCTGAATTGATTCCATAAATAAAAACTAGATATTGCCACTTCGGAACCAATTTAGTTGATGCACTTTCGACTCCCATGTTTCGTAAAAAAGGTTATAAAACACACGATATAGGACTGATGATGTAATAATCAAACTAGCATTGTCCTGTGTAACGCATTACTGCACTAACTATCCAAGGCCATGGACAGTGTTATTGGTTTGGAGCCAAGCGCTGCGGTTCTGACAAATTTTCAGGTATATTGTTAAGCCTGATGTTTAAAATAAGGTAAAATAGTGGAGAAACTGTTGCAATAAGTAGTTTGGTACTTTGTTGACGTAGTCGTTGCAGAGGCAGCGTCAAAAAACGACATCAAGCAGTAACATTTGCAAGTCTTTAGGCATGTCAAAACGCGCGGATTTTTTGACTTTTCTCGTATGCAATATTATGCATTATTTCGTTTCATTATACTTAAGTTGACTGAAAGCAACCGACACTGATAGAGCTATCGGAAAATACGTGATCAGCCGAACACCGTTTCTTAAAGACGAAGAACATCAGTTTCTGATGATTAGGGCTTAGGGTTTGGTGTTTAGATAAGTGTGTCGGGTTAGGATATTTATTAGGATGAGAAAATGAAAAATAGTTGATATCTAAGACTAAGTCCAATATTTTTCAGTAGTTATAGTTATTCCCGTTCTGTACCTTGCTGTGGGTGTCCGGCATCTAACCAAAAAGTTTTAATGTACACAACAAACATCAAAAAAGTAATTGCCAAACTTTATTCCATTGCTCTCAGAAAGAAAATAGCTGAAAAACAATAATAGGTCAGAAATTTCGCAGAGGTCAGAAATTTCGCTTGACACCGGTTCCAGCTCCAGGTATCCAAAATTTTTCGCTCCGGCTCCAGAACGATTTGGTCCAATAAACACTAAAAGGCATTGCGTTATTTGTACAAGTTGCTTGCTCCACAAACTATGTCTGTTGAACAGGAACTCATATTTCGGGCTCCGGCTCCACCATTCAATTTTTTGGCTCCGGCTCCACAGCCCTGCTTGAAACCGACTGCTTTTGGAAATGAATAACATTGTTTCTACAAATGCCTTTGCATTCGTTTTGTTTGTTCGTTTTTTGTGCCAACTAAACTGTCCCTATATTTCATTAGCTTTGAAATATTTTCATATTAAAATAATTTATTTGCCAACACTAAAATAATAAATGGGGGCGATTTTGAAGCAAAGTTCCTGTAGGGGGGCGATTGAACAAAAAAGGTTGAAGACCACTGATCTAAGTGAAGACAATGATCATGTTAACGCTATTTTCAGAACAGGCCCACGTGGTCCGTGCGGGCGACATGGTGCCCGCTTTTTTTTCTGCCTGTAATATATATTGAGCAAGTAACGATATAGCCGAACCCAGCAATAGGATGTTCCGTTGTTGCCTAACTGACAGTTTAACAAAGACGTGATTTATTTGTTTCAACAAAGAAAAAGCTTTGTGTTGAGAATGTTTCCCTATGTGCTCTTCACCGACTACGGCAGGGATCTAAAATATGTGGGCCGCATGTAGCCCGCGGGGGCGTTTTGTGCGGCCCGCAATGCTTTTTAGGAAATTCCAAATAATTAACATTTACGTTAATTTATTCTGTTTTTCTATTCACCAGTGCTTAGTGTTCGGCCAGTGAGTGAACAAGTTTCTTTAAACTAGGGGTTTCCATCTGGGGTATATGTACCCCTAGGGGACATTTGCCCATCTGAAAGGATACATTAGAGGTTAGCAACAGAAGGAAAAAATATATTTGCATATTATTCATTCTAAATCAAAACGTTGCAAAAAACTGAGCGCGGAACTCCCAAAAGGGGGCGCTCGTTCGCCTCCCCCAACAACTACCCCTGTCTTAAACCATAGGTTTTCAATACCGGCTTAGTGCGAATGTAATCATTGTAATTGTCACAATGTCTCCATGTAAACTTCTTGTTCTTGTCCGAAGAAACATTTGCTAGTTGGTTTTTTATTTTGTTGCTCGTGTCCAGCATGCTTTTGTTTTGCCTTCGCAGCCCCGCAGGAGTACATGCTGCGACCTCCGCAGCCAGCCGTCTACCTCTTCCTGTTGGATGTCTCCCATTCCGCAATTGAATCCGGTTACCTTCAAGTGGTTTGTGATGTAAGAAACGTAGTTTGTTGTGCGTCATGTGATTGTTATGGTTTGCAGGCACGACGTTGGCGTGAAGGACTAGCGGCCACGCTACACATACTGGTTTTTCACTGATCAACCCTGTCTCGGTACATACAACCTGACTCCATTAATACTCGCTTAATACAATTTTTGTAATTATGTAACTGGTTTTGAAGCTGCTCTGCAATAAAGATGCAACTAACGACGTTCCACACACACAGCCTGAAAGCAGCTCGGGTTAAACTGAATTTTTTTCGTCGCTTGACATAAGAGTCAATGTCGGAAATGTTGACGCGAGGACTGAGGATGCGTAATTTCACGTGAAATCGATTTCCTATTAAAAATTTGGTGATCGATTAATTGCTTACCCCCATCGTGGAGAGCGCACACTTGAATATAGATATGTGCAAGTTGAATCATCGCAAAGAGATGAAAGCAGAGCGCAGTCGGCTGATTCCTCGAAATACAGAAAACCTAGTGTTTTCAACTGATGTTGACGCGAGTTGCACCATTTTCGCCAATGACATAGCGTATGGAGCATGCTGGCTCGCCTGTCACCAGGAGCGCGACCCACTCGAACTTGTTCCCGGTGCTTTGTCTTGGCAGGTGCTTCTGGAAAATCTCGATCGGATGCCGGGCGACTCGAGGACACGAATAGGGTTTCTGACGTACAACGGCACCCTGCACTTCTACCGATTGAGCGAGGGTCTCGCCCAGCCGCAGATGATGATTATATCTGATATCGACGGTAAGCATTAGTTTATCTCTCACCTGCCTGTTCGCGACTGACGGGCACACGTTGTGCAGCACCGGCGAGGTTGACAGGAGAAAGCGAAAAACCTCAGCGACAGTGGTGACTCTACCGCGCGTTGTCCATGCCATTGGTTGACGGTGTTATTCGTAGAAATCGCTGTGTGAGACGTAGGCGACTTTTCTGTGGTTAGATTAGTAGGCAAGAAGGCTAGCCTGCTTTCGCGTGAAATCTGCTTTGGTGTAGGTCGCCGAAAAGGGCCCGTAAAGGTGACTGTTGATGAAATAAGACCTGCTGCGCTTTCACGTTTCAAAGCGCCTTTGCCTCGAAGTCCAAAACAACGCAGTGATAATTTGTACTTTGCTCTGTTGCGTCATGGCATGACCTCATCCTGTCACGACGTGCTGCCGGCTTTGGCTGCGAAGGGTGTTTAGCTTAGCTAAGCGTTTGACGCGTCCAACGTGTCAACATAATGTGTCTTTTTCGGCGCACGCAGGCTACAAAACAGTAAGCAGTTTAGGGTTGTCTAAATGTTGCAAAGCTTTTCCTTTATTTTCTTGTCGTGATTTTTGTCACACGTAACTGCTCTGCAGAAAGAAAAAAACTTGGGAACAAAGAAATCCGCATCTTGAACGGTTTAGTAAACAAGCTTGAAATTTGCCCAGGTCTCGTTGCGAGTGTATCTGAGACTCTGGTGACTCCACCTGCTGCATGACGAGTAGGAATAACCAACGTATGGTTATTTCATAAATACAGTGCTGTTGTTGCGGTCGGAAAGCCCGAGCGGCATGTGCGCGAAGCTTCACACTGTGGCAGCAGTAACAATAATGTAGATCATGCGCCGCAATCACTCTAATGTTGCTTGTTCGCGCCACATATATATGGGTGTTATTCTTCGCGCATATCTCGTTCGTGGTGAATCGCACATTCAACGCAACGCCAAGAAAGAGTTTGAAACACTGTCACGTAAGAACTTAGTCGAGTAAAGGTTGTTATTGTAAACATAATGGTGTAGTGATCTAGCTCGACGTTTTGCAGTGGAGCTGTTGCGTTTTTTCCTTAGCGTATAACAGTGTGGGCAAACATTTTCTACGAAGAGCCACACTGAAAACTTTATTGCTGTCGGGGGCGCATATATTACTACATTTGTCTACTTCAGTTACAATTACTGCATTTTACTACGAAACAATTACTACTGAACAACACTAGATTTGTCTACTTCAGTTACAATTCACGTTTCAAAGTATGAATTAACAATAATGTTATTATAACCGTGTATTGTTTTATTTAACATTGACTCTGTAGTACGCATTGAGAAATCTAATGTAATCGACAAATTAGTTTTCAAACTATGTACGTGTGGCTGCCCTGTGGGGTGCACAAAATGCCCTCCCGGGCCGTAGTTTGCCACCCCTTGACGTATAGAATGCACTCTGGAGGAATCGTGGTCAAATCGAATCTNTATTTGGTGGAAACAATGCCGTGGGCACTGTCCCGCATCTGAATAATCTTGTAATGCTAAAAGCGCGGCAGGTCTTCTCCAACAGCCCTTTATCCGTTATTACGATTCAGCGCTTTATCGACAGTTACACTTCCTCCTGTTCCGCGTAAAACTTTCGCTTCGGTCTTGTGATTCGTACGGGACAGAGCTATGATTCAGGGCCGAAAAACATTTCGAGGTTGTAGCGTTCGGCGCAGTTAGATTGCTGATTTCGGAAGCTAGACATCGTACCAATTCCATGACCGCAGCACCGCGCCTAAACCGTTCCATTGCACCCACCCATTTACGCCTAGACGAGACCGTACAGGCCACAGGTACCGTGTTCCAAGTCTTCAGTATGACTCGAGTGGGAATCGAAGCCTGTGACAGACCTCAAAATAAATCATACCAGTTCATATCAAGACTTGTGATTACCGCTATCGTGGGCGTCTTTGGTTCACCACTAGTGAGTGAATGGGTCTGGTCCAGGGTCACCTACGTGGTGCCCGCGGGCACCAGGTCGCCCGCAAGGACCATGTAGGTCGCCCGCGGGCCTGTTCTAAAAATAACATTAGATGATCAATGTCTTTACATTTACGAATATCAATACTAAAATAATTGAAGGTAAACTGAGCAAAAATTGTAATTCAAAAATGTGTATCAAACTAGTAGCCCTTCGCATTAATCGGTACGCAAGAAGTAGCCCTGCGAATAAACAGAACAAACGATCTGTTTATTCGCTGCAGACGCTTTCCTTCCCACGCCGGAGAGCTTGCTGGTGAACCTCCGCGAAAGCAAAAGTTTGGTTCAGGACCTCTTGCATCAGCTTCCCAAGATCCATACTCTGGATGTTGAAGGGGAGGTGGACACGTATTCAGCGCTTGGCGCCGCTCTTGAAGTTGCCAAAAAACTCATGGTAATTTTTGTAAACCCTCCTTGGAAGATCGATCTTAAATTAACTAAAATGATTTGGGATAGCGGAATTTTGTTTTTGATCGTATTGACATTGAATAAAGCTGAACGTGATTTCTCGTGAATAAAATTCTTCGAGATTGGGTACGCTTCCAATTTGCCAGCTTCGTCTCGACCTTTCGCTATAAGCATGGACGATAGACATGCTGTCGTCGGTCGCGGCGCACTGCATTTATTGATGAAGTTTGAAATTGTTTTTATTCTGTGACGCAAGGACTGCCTCATGCCATACAGTACACCGAACTCGACAAATGAAAAAATGCGCTTCAATATAATTGCCGCGATTTTTATCTCTGCATCATCCAGAGCCCTTTCGGCGGTCGAGTGACGGCGTTCCAGCAAGCGATCCCGTCGATTGGCCCCGGAAAACTGGGCGCACGAGAAGATCCGGGCAAACGGACGGGCCAGGCCTCGACCAGCTCCCTCAATCCAGCCACGGATTATTACAAGAAAATGGCGCTCGACTGTTCCGCTCATCAGGTTCGCCTCCGCTAGTGTTGTATCGAAAAAATCCGCTGCAGACCAGTGTTCCCTCTGAGAAAATTTTACAGTGAACATATGTTTTTTTTAGTGAGCATGCAATTGCGCTACCATGTGGACACATAACTACTTAAGCTAGTTGAGTTAAGTGCTGTGCGGTATATGTAAGATGTGGAATTGGGAATGTTGCAAGTGCGCGTGAATCAGGTTTCACTGCGCAAATGGTCTGGTTGTACTGAGCAGTTGCGCATTTTAGAGTGAACACTGCTGCAAATGTTGTTTTGTTTTCTTACCCCACTTCGCCGTCGTCTTGCGTGTGTTGCGATGTATGTGCGGTTACCACCAGTAAGAGACGCTGTCAGTGCGCGAGTGGTGAAAGACTGGAGTTTTGCTGAAGCGGCGATGGTGGTCGTATTGAGGTCTCGCATTGCACAATAACTGCAGTGCTTTGTGATGTGCAAAGGAAATCCTTTCGCCATTCTTAAACCATTGTTCGAACTTTTTTAATTTATAGCTATAAAGCCGATGTATTGTATGCCACAACTCTTTCTGTAACTCAAAAAAACAAAAATTTGCTAAAAAGTGTGGTAACCTTGAATGAGAATATTGTATCCCAGTGGCCATTTCCCTATGATATCTCTGTCATCCTGTAGCGTTTAAAAATTGCTTCGATACTTTTCAGGTTGCAATTGACTTTTTCTTCTTCAACTCGCAATTCATTGACATCGCCACCATATGTAAGTTTTACTGTACCACAACCCGCTTGCTTGACGGGGACTTCTTGTCGTTAACCTTTTAAACGTCGCTTGGTCATTTCGTCCTTGTCTGATTTGTGTGCGAGCATTTAACGAGGTTTAAATTAATTAATTTTAAACAACATCATCAATCTTTTTCTGACTTCTTATTACTCAGCACGCGTGTTGATCAGCTGAGCACCAAGATCGGAAGCGTTGGGTCACATTCATACTACGTTCCCGCATTGCTTGCCTTGTCGGCATTATTGGAATGCTGTTCCAATAGAAGCTTTGATTTCCTTGTACCATACCCCCCCGTGTGCAATATCGAAATCGGTCGAAGTTTGTAATATGAGCATTATAAGTTATGGGGGAAAGAATCTAAACCCAAAAATTAATCAACGGTTTTCTGGAACTTTCACCCGGCAGGCATCCATACTAGTATTTTTGCGAACAAACAATGTTGTAGAAAGAAGCAAAGCACGAATAAAAAATGCGTGATGCAAGCTATGAAAGGTCTCCGTTGTTGTGCAGTGAAGATAGCTACTGCGAGAGTTTCCCCGCCGTTGTCTTGTATTTACAGGAAGTGCACGCTGCTGGTGGGTTGCGTGCCTCGCAACGGTGACAAAGCGTTGGTGCCACTGGGAGCGCTTCGCTGCTGACTCGTTGCTAAGGCAACTTGTCTAAATTGGTTTAACGGTTTAACACGATGAACTATGCAATGACGAGCGGTATTTCCTTGATAGTGATACTGTGTTATAAACGGCACATGCTGTTCGTTGAAACATACACAGTTGACAATTAAAACTGAACCAAACAATGCCAGTTATCTTTGTTCAAAACGTGCGAAACATCTCATCGACCAGGTGGCGCGATAGACGTTCTCACGGTATTTACAGTGATGGACGTAGAACACCCGGCACAACTATTCCTGCTAGATTAATGCCATCTGCTGCAGGTGAAGCTTGGTTATATCAGCCAGTTTCGTCCAGATCATTTAAAGTTTAAAACCAGAAAAAACTGCATGTCTTAACAACTTCTACGATTAAACACAAGCACTACTTCTCTTGTCAAGCTTGTGCCTCGCGCTTTTCCGCCGGTGACCTGCACTACTACCCGGCGCTCCACACCACGCACAACCCGATGGAAGTAGATCGCTTAACGCACGACTTGGAAAGATACCTGACCAGGAAGATCGGATTTGAAGCCGTCATGAGGATTCGGTGCACCAAGGGTATGTCTGTCGCGATGTTTTGCCAGTCGTGAAAAACTGGTGGAGGCGAGCGAAGCGTGTTGCTCTTAGAAAACTCAATAAAAGTTTTCCGTTTTTTTGCTGATTTAACGCTGCTGTTTTTTATTACCTAGGTGTGGTTTTAATGTTTGCTTCGCAGGTTGAATAGGTGAAAAAGAAGTGTCGTATGTTTAGGACCGCCTTACACCTTTGCAGTGATCCCATTGCCAGTTTCTAACGAACTCCAGATAGTGATATGGCATTCACAATGATTTGTGCTTGCTTGACTTTCACACGTGATTCATTTATTGTGCTTTTGTCGGAGATGCCGCACTAAAAAGCAAACACTGTTATTTCAAAGAACTTTAGTCGAATTTCGTTCTCAGATTACGGTGTCAACACGGCAGTGGGCTGAAAGTGAAATTATTTAATAATGCTTTGAAACTCTTTCTGAAAACCGATTTTTTTGAATTGTTTTTGAGTGAAATGTTATGTATAAAAATCAAAGGCGCAGCCAGGGGGGGTACTGAAGGGGCTCAAGCACCCCCCTTAGCGATCAGAATATTGATGTTTATTTCTTAGTTTTTCACCAACA
>JGI24159J19872_10008275_pt1 | contig 13622 bp, 13 predicted proteins | sample Ectturendosymbi4_FD_19872 | JGI IMG/M metagenome (IMG submission 19872) | reverse complement strand
GTCCTCATCGGCCTCGTCCTCCTCGTTGCTCGCCTCCTCCTGGCGCCTCTCGGCCGAACCCCCCGAGCCGGTCTCGTCCCCGTTGCTCGTGCAGTCGCGCGCGATATGACCTGGCCTGTGGCACCTGCGCGAGAGACCACGAGTTGCTGAAACAGCCGCCGATTCCGATTGTTTTCCAGGACGTCGCCGGCGTTGTTAGCCCCAGCAGTGGAAGCAGGCACATAGTCACGGGAGGGGGGGACATTCAGGGGCCGTGCTCCCTCAAATTGTGTTGTGCCCAGAAACATTTTTTTCGAACATGTAATGAAAACAAGAACATTGCCCCCTAAAAATGTACTTGACCACGGGCCTGACCGGGAGTCGCGTAAAACGCAGTACCGCGCGACGCGGTGCAATTTCCACTTCGCCATTACTGAACACTTTTTCCAGCGACCGGGCGTTTTGGGGGGCAGACGGCTGTTGCGAAATCGACACGGTTGGCTTATCACGACTGCGGAGCCGGAGCCCAAGCAATTTGGGATGATTGGAGCTGGAGCCGCAGCCAAAAACATTTAGATCAGCTATGTCCAACCCGCGGCCCTCGGGCTGCATGCGGACCAGGTGAAGGTTTTGTGCAGCCCGGTTTAGTTTTTTCCTGTAGTAAAAGTATCCTACATACTGACAACTTGTTCTTATTTTGATACTCTTGAATTTGACATTTTTAATGCAGGTGGTCGTCAGTGTCACCTTATCACGTCCGTGACCGTTGCAGTAAGGAATCGAACGCTTTCAGTACATTAGCTGAAGTTAAATTTAGTTTAAGTCATTCAAAGTGCGGCCCTCATTAATATGTCATTCAATGTGCGGCCCTGGTTAAGATAGTGAGATCATTTTTGGCTCAGTAAGCCATTTGGGTTGGACATAGCTGACTTAGATGATGGAGCCGGAGCCTGAAATTTGGGTTCCAGTTCCACAACCCTGATTGCAACCAACAAAAGTCTGTTGATTCACGGGGATCAGTCAGTTTGATTTACGGGTCAAAGATGACCTCTGACCTAACTGAGGTCATCTTGTTTAAAGTCAAAAACAATATGGGTAAGAGCGAGTCACAAGAAATGGCATAAGCATTTAGTGGTTTTCATATGTCATGCGTAAATAATGTCATCTTTTAGATTGCTATGAATTTTTTAATTACAATTCATGTGCTTGTTTATGAAATTGCAACATCAAACTGTAAGAATCGAAATATGTTTAAACAATCTTGGCACCAATAATTATGGATGCCAGAATTGCCGTATGTATACATAATTATCCTCGTCTGTGTGTAGATCAGGGCTTTTCAAACTTTTTTGCACATCCGCTATCCACCACGTTAATCATTTCACAGCATCTCATCTATGCTGGCGTAATAATACAACTGTACAATACAACGTTTTCAGTTTTCACTGGACCAAATCATTTTATAGCCGGAGGCAAAAACCTCAGATGCCAGAACCAAAGCGTTACATTTGAGCTCCGGCCCCACAGCCCCGGCTGAAATCCCAAAGTAAACGGTACTTCCGGTTTGGAGCGATATTACCCCAGGTAGGTTCATCCGCACCGGAATGCAGCGCTGCGGTCCGTCACTGGTGAACAAGCAAAATAAAGACCACGACAGAAAAAAATGTGTCAAATTCATGCTTTCATTGAATACTTTGTACTTATTAGATAATGTTATCTAGTTATTTAAAACACGCACAAAACACTTCGGAAACACTTTGTATGTGCACAGTGTAAGACAAGTTACTTTAAATTCAAAACCATTACAAAAATTGCTAATAAAAATCATGTAACAATGGAACTTAAGCAAAGTAGACGTTACTGCGTGATAACTAGGGAAACCAAAAGTCAATTAAGTCAAATTTTTCTGCTGTTTTCAAAGTTTGTGAAACGCCCACGAACCTAATTTCACATTGATACCATGTGCGACTCAAAAGTATGAGGTCAAAAAAAGTCAAAATGTACCGTTAGGTCAAAATTGTCTTGCAGCATAGTTTTTTCTCTTCAATCCATATTTTATTGATATGGATATTTCATTAACACTATAACAACAGATATTGATATGCTGTGCAAGGTTAGCTGCAATTCTCACTTGCTAATGGATTTGTTGCAACTTCTGACGCAATGCTGTTTTGCCCACTATCGGATCATCGAATATTTAGTAGGCAAGGCGTGACAAGGCAAGAAACAAGGTCCTACAGTACTTGGTTTGGCACAATCCATTACGCATATACATATTTTGAAGACAATAGCGCGAAGTAGTGCTTGATGTTGAAGTATAACAACGCAGAACATTTTCAGTGACTTCATGATATTTATTGACACTGGACATTTCTCTTGTGCTTTTGGGTTGATTTTCGTCTACGGTCTGTTACCTCTAGCTTCGATGAGTCTCTCACTTTCACACTTGATTTTTGTTTCCTTTCAACAGAATAAAGATTTCAACCTATCGGTGCGATCTGTAATTTGTATTCAGCATTTTAGTTACAAATGCAGAAATTTAATAGGTCAAAATAAAGTCACAATTTTAAGTTTTTAGGTCAAAAAATTGGTTGCCCTAGTGATAACTTAACTGAAATAAGAGTTGTGGTAATCAGCCACCAACAAATACTACACCGTTAATCAGATAGTTTCAATGGTTTCAGCACATGACACGAGCTTTGCACAATGACGGAATGAGCAACCTATGTTAAGCAAACAACAATGTTATCAATGGCCCCTAAACCACGAGGCCTAAACCAACTTAGTTATTCAACGATTTATACAAAGTTTCAGCTGAAGGATCGTGCAGTGGCAGACAGTGATGACTAAGGCAAGTTTTTGTTGCAGTGAAAAAGTGAGAAAATTGCATTTATTCTCAACGAAAGTTGCATTTATGCGCACATTTGACTGCGAAAGACTTGACACAACCTATTTCCGTTTGGGCGGACTTGGCCAAAAGCCAAGATTTTCCGCACTTCCACCTCTAATTGAGTTCGGGCACTGTCGTACCTGCCTGGGGTTGTGAAACTTCTAGCTTGCAAACCAACTGTTTCGTCATCGATAACATTGAGACGCAGCTAATCCTTCATATAGTTAGTTTTCATGCAATCAAAGAGGATAGAACTGAACTGAAATAGTTTTGTAATATTTTTTCATTACACTTTTACATTTTGCGCAATACTTGATAAAAATTGCAGTAAAAAATTGCACGTAAAAATCGAAAAAGTTGCAAAATGTTGCAATATAAAATTCCTGGAAACAGCTCAAAACATTGAGCTACACATATTTTGTGTACTTAGGAAGCTGTTGCAAGCTGCAATAAAAAGTTACAAAAACTTGTCCTGGTGATGACTGCATGAGCGGATCGTCGCAAACCAAGCAGCAGGTCTCAAATGAACTTGCCCAATACAACCTACATCGGCTGAATCCGTGACAGTAAAAAGAAAACTACCGCTAACAACAGCGTTGCATGTGCTTTGTTCGCAATATGTCAGTAAAACCGTCAACTGGAATCTGGCAGCGAATTCACCAATTGCACCAGTAACGGCTGCACGGGGAAATGGAAATGTTTCAACAATCCGAGTACGTTCAACAGGACCGCTGTTTAGGATCACTCGCATCAGCTCGGACGCAAATGTTGTCTGGTACACAAGGATTTACGTGCTTGCTAACAAGACCTATGTCGAGACGAGCAACCCCGGAAGGGCAGAACGCTGTAAAAAAATTCATGTGCGCTCTCACCAACTGCCATTCACTGTTCGCATGTTTTCGTTCTCACGTGCTGGACCTGTTGTCTACAGACACATATACAATGAATTTGTCTAGACCACAACAACGCCAGGTCACAACGCAAAGCCTGATAAAATTCAGGGGGGGGGGTTCAACCTGTTTCAGAAGGCGAGCGTTGCTCGATACAAGAAACCCTCCAAATCGTTCAACACTGAGATTTTTCCCCTAACTGTAGTCTAGAGTCCGGGATTGGGGATTTAGAAGTGTTCATCTCGAGGAGACGCAAATGCATTCCCCGTCTTCGAGGACTATGTCCCCGAGGATTAACTAAAAGGAAATTGATGGCAAGCCATAGGGTATTTGCAGTTGACTCAGTCGTTAATTCGATGAGCTCACAGCACGAATCTAACCCCGGAAAATAGTTTGTTAAAAAGAACGGCTTCAACATCGAGAGAATAATATGCGCCGAACCACAGGTCATAACCATGTCAGTTGAAAATTGCAAATCGGGCAAGCACAGATCTAATAGCAAGTTGCTTAGCCTCACCGATAGCACGTTGCTTTTGGGCAGTGGGCCTGTATGTGCTCAGGACTGCCGCAAATATAACACTCCTTCACGCCCATTTCCCTTCGTGAGTAACGAGCGTCGTTTCCTTGATATACGTCTTCGTGGCAGTTGCGGGCGATATGCCCGGTCTTGCCACATCGGTAGCACTCGTTGTCCTCGGTGCAGTCCCGGGCGAGGTGGCCCTCCTTGTGGCAATTGTAGCAAGCTGTTCAGAAAAAAAGCTGCGCTCATTTGAAATGCTCCATTGCCAGAGAATAATTTTACCAAATTTTCGAACTAGTCGATGAAAAAAAGAAATTATCATACAAATCACTCGCAGCTCCTACGGAAAATTATTAGCTACATATATACATGCTAAAAAAGGAAACGTACGAAATTTGAATTATTTTGAATGCAATTTTAGAAATTCGAGTCAAAACCGTGACCAACTTTCGCGCTGGTTGCACGAATGCAAGTTCATGACAAACAACGCGTTCCTGCTAGCAAATAGGTTATGCTTTCAAGACCAAGCTATTCACAAGCCGCAATCAGGTGACTGCCACGCAGAAAGGCATGCTCTTTTTCAGTGTGTTTTCTGCATTCGCAGCTGTAACGAGTGTTTTTTAACGTGTTTCGAAACCGAAACGGTCACTCAGAAAGTTTTCCAACGGTCTCTCAAAATACAGTAGCTGACTTTAATACCACCACGAAAATATCGTAAAACCTCGCTTTACGGCCACCCCGGTATTCAGATAAAATAGCTACGGTCTCTCAAAATGACTTTGCGGTCACCAACGTCAAACTTAAAAAAAACTGGCTGTAACTATGACATTGTTCAATACCACGCGTTGAATATTAAAGCAAGCGCTTTCAAGTAGTTACACTCATAAGCTGACAAAAGAAGCTTTTAACCACGTTTGACTATCAAATCCATTAGTATATTACCAACCACAAATTACGTGCTGATCCCAGTTCGAAAATGAACGACACCAACTTCCACTGAAACTGCAAATTTTTTGCAAGCAACCCAAAATAGTGAAATTCGCGCAGTTCTGACAAATTAGCCAAGATCGTTGAAGTTGCTTCCTTGAACCAACACTCACCATTTTGAACCGCATCACAGTCGCGAGCCATGTGACCGGCTTGGCCGCAACGATAGCAGTAATCATTTCTGCGACGTCTGTCTATCGTGTCGATGTCGTCTGCGTATTTAAAAGGTGCGTTCCGTCATAACACTGGTGTGGCCAGATCCATGCTGAACTATAAAGAATATCCTTTATCGCTAAACTAAGACGAGCCCATGGTAAATTGTATTTCCATCAGCAACTCGCTGAAAAGCATTGTATCTCAAGGCAATATCACAAGCACCGACAGAAAAAGATCCCCTTCGCCCTAATGCAAACCCAAGATATCAGTTGTTGACATTCAGAAGTTCAAGTTCTCCTTTCAAAGTGCTTACAACAATATTGATGAGCAGTTTTGTGACCGTGACAAAAATCAAACGACTCAGTATTTTTTAACCAAGTTTTGTTTTTATTGCTATTGTTAAGGAACAGAGTCACATATGAAAATAGCTAATGCAAGCGATGCACAAGTCATGTCAAAGATGCAAACAAAAACAGGTACAGCAAACATTGAATAAAAAGATAAAAGCAGCAAGTACTGTACCACAGAATAAGGTGAAATCCTTCAGAATTTTAGTGATTCTATTTGAATAAGAGGTGATGATGGCTACTGAGTAGGCGAAATATATACTCTGTAAGATCTTAAGTGTCTGATTTTTGCTGGGAAAGGATTCCTTTCGATAGACAGTGGATTTTAGTCTTTTCTGAATTTAGTGAGTTCAGCTTAGTGATTTCCATTAGGACAGCAACACATCATCTCAGGGAGCCAGGCTTGCATTGAAAATTTATTTGGTTCAGGACAGTGTAACGCAGGTGTGGAGAACCTGTTTACTATCACGGGTCGCATACATTGTGGATTATCGCTGGCGGTCCGCAAATAACAACTGATTTTATCCTAAAATTATACCTGTATCTTTCTACGAGGGATAGAGGGCTTCTTATGACATACTATCGTGAGAGAGGCTACTGTCTAAGTACCTGCTTATCATAGAGTTTCGTTTTGACGCGATCTTGCACTCTAACTTGGATAACGAAAATTCTGATGCGGGTCATATCAAATGTTCACGCGGGCCGCAGGTTCTCCTCCACCCCTGGTGTAACGTTTTTAGTTTTCTTCCAAGTTGAAACAGTACTTCAGGTTTTTAACAGTAAGTGATAGCATGCCAACATACAAACCCATAGTTTATTAGTTTTACTGATCATATGAGAAGGGCTTTTACATGAAAACCATGAAAATCTAAAGATGAAAAACACGAGTTTTTAAATGCAAAAGTTTGTTGAAATAAATGTGATGTGACAAAATCATTAGCAGAGAGCAATTTGAGCAAGATTTTCCAACACTGTGAAACACAACAGCTACAAAGAAAAAAGCAAGATTATGAAATTGCTAGCATATATGAAATGAGGATATGTGCATAACTTTGAGGGGTGGACAACTTGTTTTCGAATGGGATCGACTAGAAAATTTCTTGATAACTTGCGATCGACCAGTCGGTAATAAAGTCACAAGTACAAAACGTCATAAAATGCAACGTTTTTCATTTTTATGTACTTTCTGAAATATTGATTGAAAAAATGTTCTTTTCAATTCAATACAAAATCAAGCGCGATCGACCAACTACGACTCAGCGATCGGCCAGTCGATTGCGCCGACGTGTTGGTCGCCCCTGTTATATATCAACTGGGCTAATTGCAATAATTTCATTAATTTGTAATGTCTAAACTGAAATTGTTTTTATGTTTGATTAAACAAACTTAGGTTGCATGCTCAGCTGTAACTATTTTTTCACACGGTTGAGCTTCACCTAAGTCACTTTTTTCTGCTTTTTGCACAGAACTTGTTGAAAGTTTTTGCACAGAACAGTCAACTTGTTGAAAGGTGCTAGATAGTGAACTCATGATAGTAAGCATTTACTACGAATAGATTCTTGCCTGTGTAGAGCACTTTGTGAGTCACAATTGTTGAATGTCATCGTAATTACAATTTGAAGCTAGAAAGTTAGTCCAATAAATTGGATTGCAGACAACAGGTGCAAATATTGTCTGAATCGCCGATTATGTATGATTAAAAATTACAATGATTTTGTTGTGCTTACATGATTTTAGACCTAAATGTCAATTTTTCCTGATTTGCTTGAATTACTTAACATGTTTGGAGCCGGTGGGCGAGTATATCTTCCTTTGAAATGACGCATTGAGTGCTAATTTCACACCACTTTCCAACTCCACAATTCGCCAGTCAATTGTGCTAGAGCGATCCAAACCCTCAAAAGCCTTGGTGAGTCTTCTAGTTTGCAATGAAACAAAATATTGGGTTTTGGTTTTTTTGTAGGTGACATCATAGTGGGGTAGATTTTTGGCCATTTTGGCTCAGGGTACAATGGTTGGAATACAATGGTTAACTTTTACGTAAATCTTACCATAATACTTCGAGCTACCAATAAACAAATAACAAATTTCAGTACATACTGTGTTTTAGTCCATTCATATATTGAAACGGTGGACAACACCACTAACTTTTTACTCACCTTGTACTAACAACTGGATAGCATACACCCACAAAGATTTTGAAACTTTGCATGTATTAGAAAAAATAAACATACCTTGAGCTTTAAAAAAAATTAAGTTAAAAAAACTTTTAAATGTACCTGTCAATATGTTATCTGTCATGGTGATACCAAACATTGCAAAACACTTAGACCAATACAGGAAGTGTCAAAGAAAACTGAAACTATATTTCATATAAAAATTGGCACCAAAAATGAAGCCTACATAGTGCACTAAATTACAAAAAAATTTTTCAATTATCAAATCTCTGCTAACACTTTGAGAGCCGGGGTATGATATATTCGTACTTTCGACCTAAAACCAGCAGTTGTCAGTTGCCTTCCCAACGCCCTGGCTCCTCTGCCGATTGCGCTAGAGAGCTGTTCAAGGGTTCAAACGGATCGGCCAGTTTTCTAGCCTGCACGCGAAAAAAATTTTTTGGTTGGGGGTTGTGGATTTTTTGCGAGTGACATCATAAGTGAAGTAGTTTTTAGGCTATTTCTGGCTCATGTTACCTGGCCTAGGGCCCACTTCCAGGCCAAAGTATTTTGCTGAAGTTTTCATTGGAAACTAGGCTCGAGTCCGAGTTTTTGATCGACATTCTAACGTTTCTGGTTCAAAACTTATGATCTAAAACAAACAAATTGATCAATTATCTAATTAACTAATCAGTCAAATATTTTTATTGCTTTAGATAATAATTTTGAACCTGAAACCCCAGCAGGTCATCCAAAGTATCAAAAGACTCGGATTGTAGCCTAGTTTCCAATAAAAACTTCAGCGAAATACTACCATTTAGCGGTTGGGGCCAAGGCCAAGATAAGTTAGCCAAGGTGCCTAAAAGTCCTGCACTTATGATGTCACTCACAGAAAACCTGCACCCCCAACCAAAAAAATTTTTTCGAGTGCAAACTACAAGACTTGCCAAGTCTTTTCAGCTTTTAAGCCATGTGCGATCCAGCTGTGTTTGTGCGAACTGCTTCAATTAACCCGAGTGCGAAAGTGTTAAACAAAAACAACTAGACAGTGGCAAGGAATGCATTCATAGTCGTCACATCAATAGCACATGTTTTTGAAAATTTCTATCATAACAACTGCATCTGTAACAGTGGGGCATCTCTTAAATAGTGATTCTAACAACTATGACAATAATACCCAAAAAATCTCTATATTAAATACTAACATTTGCAATTACTGCACATAACTTGCATATCAATAAAAACTAACTTGCTTAAAATGGTTTTTGGCCTGGTTTTAGGGGTGCCACAATGCACACAGAACTACTTTAGGAATCATGCAATTATTAGCCTGCAGAATATTGCTCAGTAAAACCTACTCACAGCCAGGGTTGATTGATTTAAATCATCTGATTTAAACCAAGCAATAAAAATAATGATTTAATTCAAACATTAAAAGTCAAAAAATCATGTCGTTTTAGAGCTTTGTGTGATGTCTATGACACATTTAATTAGCATTCTAATAGGTTTTCACATGGCCTATACAGCAGGCGTTCCCAACCTTTCTCTGAACATGTACCCCTTTAGCATTTCAATAGATGAGCATATACCTCTAAAATTTCCTATGACACAAAGCTTGAGTTANAAATTCAGTAGCATTTTAGCATTTATTTGAACTTTTAGAACCTTGTAACTATAAAGGTATACTCCATTTTCATAATTTNATTTGTTGTAAATGTACAATAAATGTACCCTGCAGATAGGCAAATGTACCCCAGTTTGGGAACCTCTGCTATACAGTATTACTGTAGAAGGCCAAAAGTTCTGATGATGACAGAAGTTGAAACCATTTGAAGTTTTATCAATCAAAGCAACCATGAGGCCACGGATTCTATGCCAATTAAACGGCAAAAATGACATGTGGACTGAAATCACTAACCCTTGCACATTGAAAAGTCATAAGTGTTAGAATGCACAAGTTTGAGTGTAGATTGGCATAAAGTGAAAATTGCATTTAAATTCCATCAAATGTGAAGGCTGTTGACTGTAAACATAGTTATAGAACATATTTTTGATTTATGAAACAGACATATTATTATTATAGGTCTTTAACATTTTATGCATGTGTGCCATGAGTGTCAATGAAATTACTAAACTGGCCGTTTCAGTATTGGCATTTCAATAGATACTTCATTTTGTTCACCAGTACTGGTGTTATAAACTTATTTGCATTAAGGCATTTTACATAAGCGCAAAAAAGTTTGAATGAAAGTTCAGCTATTTCTAGTCAGGGTTGATTGATTTATATAATTTCATTTAAATCTGTGATAAATCAACAAAAACAAGCAAAAAATCATATGCAGTTTAAGCTTTGTGTGATTTGCATGGCACATTAGATTGGTATTTTGATCGGTTGCACTTATTATTAAAGAAGGTAGAGACTTCTCATGACAACACAAGATATAAAAGCAATTAAAGTTTTATCAATCATGTCAACTGTTGCTGTACTAGACAAACATTCTAAATAAAAAATTACTACTTGTTTGGTGGCCATCGTCTACACAGTAAATCAAAAAAATCATAAAAATAAAAAGAATCCAATTTAATAAAAAAAGTTTTACTTTTTTTTTAAACCATGATTTTTATCAACCCTACTCACAGCAGTATCTTGACAGCATAAATCAATAAAAATTTTGGTAGTTCCACAGAGTGCCAGGTCATGATACTTGAGCACCATACAATATGTTACAATGACCTCATTCATTTACTGACAATGACTCAAGTGCAGACCTGACTAGCTAAACAAGAATTTCAATAAGCTCTTCATTGATCAGATCTATACACTGACAAGAACATACGGTAGAATTTTGAATTTGCAAAAACTACATACATTATTATTCATTTCAACAACACAAGATAAGATTAGGTTGAAGTGTTTGTAATTTATGTAGAATGAACTGGAAAACTACAGTAGTTGTGAAAAAAACCTAACACTACGCATGTTCTCACTTCTAAGAATCAACCTGTTGAACATTTTTATTTACGATCCACAGGCCATGTTCTCTGGAAATATTTTGAAAGTTAGTAGACCATGATAGACTTTATGGAAATTGATATATGCAGATGAAAGTTGAGGATCTTTGAGCAAAACCCTTATTAACTTGCAGTAAAGCCTTGTTAAACACCACTTCTGAACAAAATAAACAACTTACTTTCACATTCCCGTGCAAAATGACCAGGTTTTCCACATTTGTAGCAGACATCTGCAATTAGCAATGCAGTTTTTTTAGTAATAAAAGCACCTGGATACTTGCAAATGAAACAACTACTTCAAAGTTTAAATGTTTGTTCTTTTCTGAAAAATTTTCTACACAGAGATGTCTACATTGCCCTAACCGTACTGCAAGAAAACATAACACGATGCTCAGTACAAAAGTATCTCTCACACTTTAATTTCAGTGAACCTTGTAATGTGGCTTGGCAAGTTTCATCTTCATTTAAACTAAAAAGCATCACCATTTTTAGCAAAGTTCACATGATCTGTTAGTACACATTTAATTATTGATTGATCAGTCAGTAACGGCTTGTAAATCCACAGTATTAAACAGAACCTTGTGAAAATCGTATTATTGCTCTTTCATTAGCAAAGTTGTTTGACTGAAAATTCCCCTTGTATCATTTTTGAAGAATAATACCAAGCTGCTCCACTTGAGCAAATAATTCCCCCCTGTCTCATTTTTGAAAAACAATACCAAGCTGCTCCACTTGAGCAAAAACAGTGACAAGGTAAGGCAACATCCTGTGATCAACTCTACACTTCGCACACCATTGAGGGGAGTAATCTTTCTTGTTTTCTCACAGCCAAAATGAACAAATTTCGTACAATGCAGGCCATTGTTTGACCGCTCACAAAATAGTCTAGCCCTATCAGTGTCTCACTTATTACTAGTGTGCAGCAATGTCAAATCTTAATCAAAAGCAAGGTTTTCACTACATTTAAGCAATACTTATCTAAGTCTTCAATATTCCTATGCCTACTGGTGACATCTATTGACACAGAATTGCAGTGTTAGACAGTCATAAGCACATGGCCGTGTGTGAGTGTGAGAACTGAGCTGCTTTACAAGCAGAAATCCGTTGGCAAATTTCATTGAATTAGTGTACACATTTTTATTGCAAGTAAGTCCCAGGCACAAGTTAAGAAAAAATGAATCAAAAAGATTTGAAGTTGTTATATGCTGAAAATTTTATTTTTAGTTTGAGTGGAAACCAAGTCACATTAACCCTTCAACGACCACGTGAGCCAATATATTTGCTCGCCCTTATCTGGCCATAAATCGCCAGCTGCTAGAGCTAGAGAGTTGTTCAAACCCTCTAAGGATTCAGCAAGTCTCCCAGTTGACATCAAAAAATTTTTTTCCTTTTTGGTTTGGCCTTTGCTGGGGGGAACGGCACAGGTAGGGGTGTTTTTGCATTTTTTGGCCACTTTTACCTGGCCCTGGGCCTCAACCCATTGACCCATTCTTTTGGCTCAAGTTTTTTTGGAAACTCAGCAAAAATCCACATCTTTAGAGCCTTTGAATGGCTTTTTAACATAACTGTAGCCAAAATTATGGACAAAAAAACAAAAATTGGCAGAAATTTTTGCACCCACTAATCCCAATTCGGGTTGGAACACACCCCTTCTCTACATGGACAACACTCGCCAGCGGGTCGAGCTAGAGAGCTGTTCAAATCCGCTTTGAATCGGGAAAAACTTGTGATTTAGACTGAAAAAAACAATTTTCACAGTGCGATATCGGCCTTTCTGGCCACGTTTACAAAACTAAAAGATGTTTCGACATGTTTTGACACCAGAATCACTGGCGCGAAACCGCGCAAGATTTAAATGCATTCTAGGCTATAGTATGAGCTTTTAGAGGGTTTGATGGACATTCTAGCATTTCTAGTTGATAAGTTATGGAAAAATTGGTAGAATATTAATTAGGGAAATCCCCACTAATCCCCTGGGAGTTTCCTGTCATATTTGGAATATTTTTGGCATAACTTTTGGACCAGAAACACTAGAAACTTAATCAAGGGCTCTAAAACACGTATTCTCGCTTAGAAACCAAAAATATTGTGAGCCAAGATATTGGCGCGTTAGATCGGATGATTAACTAAAAAACATACCCTTGTCGTGATCCCAGTGGTCCAAAACCCCCACCCAATGTTTAAAAAAATTTTTATTCGAAACTACACGACACCACTAGTCATTACAGGGTTTGAACAGCTCTCTAGCTCAATCTGCTGCCGAGTTATAGCAGGCCAAAGTTTTCCCTGACAGGGAAAAATATGCCTTTTTTGGAACCTTTAGAATTTTGCCAAAAACTGGGTTTTTAAACCATAATTTTGGCTACAGATATACTAGCAAGTCAATCAAGGGCTCTATAGACGTGGATTTAGACCTAATTTTTAAGAAAACTTTGATTCAAAAGAATGGGTCAATGGGTTAGGGCCCAGGGCCAGGTAAATATAGCCAAAAATTTGAAAACATGCCCTCATTGTGACATTCCCCCCAGAAAACGCCAAACCGAAAACGAAAAACGTTTTTTTTTATCTCAACTAGAAGACTTGCTGAATCCGTAGAGGGTTTGAACAGCTCTCTAGCGGCTGGCAATTTTTGGCAAAAAAAAGGCCGGCCAATCGCGGCCGTTAAAGGGTTAAAGCATGCAACAT
>JGI24159J19872_10008274_pt1 | contig 13622 bp, 9 predicted proteins | sample Ectturendosymbi4_FD_19872 | JGI IMG/M metagenome (IMG submission 19872) | reverse complement strand
ACTTGCAGTTTTACCAACAGATTTAATCGATCGTTAAAACGAGAGAGTTTGAAGATAATCCCTGTGCATTTCCTCGCGTTTAATCAACTGCTTTCCTTGAAAATGACACAGAATAATAAATTCATAGCTTTCGGATGGAAGCACAAACCCTATGTGTAAGAAGCTCTGTTGGTTAACGTAGAGCTCTCAAATGCAACAGATATTCTATCCAGTAAGGAACCTACTATCTCAGGCTCGAGGTAAATGCTGAAGGGAAATGTTTCACCAGTCTTTGAAAATCGTTACCGTAAGGTGTTGTTCGCAAAACAACGAATACAATCCAAATTTAAATCATGGTTTTACCGGGGTTGTATAGATCTCCTAGATATACCTGGTCTACCAAATGCATAGAAACAAGCTATGCTAATATTTTGGATGCACTTTGCATACGTGATTTCGCAGTTCTGTGCAGAAGGAAGGTGCGCATTAAAGGGAGTGTATGTCCCGTCCTTACACCAGAGGTGATCGGATTCACTTTTTTGACTCCAGATTCTCCTCTCTTCCGACAAAAGTGACTCCAGCTCCTGCTGCTTACCTCATTAAAATTTTACACTCCGACTGCTGTTTACATTCCGAAAACTTGAAACTGTTGTAACCTCTCCCTTGGCGTTGCGTTGAATGTGTCATTCACCACGAACGAGATGTGCGCGAAGAACAACACCAAATATATGTGGCGCGAACAAGCAATAACAGAGTGATCATGGCATGTGAACTCTACAGTATTGTTGCTTGCTGCCGCAGTGTGAAGCTTTGCGCACTTGCCCTCGGGCTTTCCGATCGCAACAAAACAAAGATACAGAATGATATGTTGTTCTCACCCAAACCAAATTTGGTTTACCTCATTCCCCCGAGTATACCTTGGGTACAATCACAACAAATCGACTATTGCTAAATTCACTTATTAACCTGCATACGTAAAGCAACATAGATCGAAAACACTTTATACCACCTATTGACTTTACCTCTCTTATGTTGTAAACTTGCAAAGTATTAATGTTATGTTTAGGAATACCCTGAAGTTAACTGCATTTCTGTTGGCTTGGTTGAAACCGCATTGTTGTTGTTGTTACACTTTAAAGATCCATACACTATGTTATCTAATGCATTTCACTAAAAATATCAAATTGTGAATATTGCTTACAACACAAGACACAGCGAAAAAAATTATACCTTCAGTAACCCACGTAACTACCAAGTATTTCCTAATCTGGCAGACATATGCAATGGAACTCAAAATGCCATCATCTGTATTGCTTGCACCCTCTCTCATTCTCATTTCGAAGAGCCTGCACTGAATCACTCTCAATCCAATACAACCAAGATAAAAGCGCCATGACATCAGTTTAACAACAGACAGCTTCAGAGAAATTTTTCATTTAAAAAAGCTTTTATCCAGCTCCGATAAAAACCGAAAGTGCTCCAGCTCCGGCTCCAGTATTTATTCAAAGTTCAGACGCCGGGTCCTTCCCCAGCAAAAATGCAGACTCTTGCCCTCCGGCTCAGTGATCACCTTCACCCTGAACGGAAAAGCTTTAACTTGCGAAGCCAGATGTGCAGAGAAACTTCCATTCTGACCTTTGTCTAGTTCCTGAACGTGGTTGCTTGCGCTAGAGTATTTGTTGCAACCCGAACACGTTGTTGGCATTTTTGAGGTTGTGCTACTTGTGTGCGGATTGCATTTGGTTTGCTGAATTGCTGTTTAAACGAAACGTTTGGAAGCAAAGTTTAGTGTTACTGCATCCGGAAGGCCTGTTTATGCCTTTAAAGTGGAGAAAACCTTACAGCAGCCCAGCAGACGACAGTTAGACTGAAAGTATTGAGATCTTATAGAGCAAAAAGGTTTCGCCNTTTTTGAATTTTGTCAAACTTCTCAAAATAATTCTAATTGTTGTNCTGCTTATTATTTGTACACATGGGCGTCGGAAGGGNAGNCAGGGGGCCTTATCCCCTTGGATTTTGAAATTTCTAGCAAAAAAGGTTGTTTTCGTAGTTTTGAATGGTNAAAAATTAATTTCACCACTTTTGGCCCCGCCTGGAAAAATTTTGGAAAAATCCCCTAGTGCCCCCCCTGGAAAAACTCCTTCCGACACCCATGTTTCTATACATAGCGTTTGACACCGCCTAAAAATTCACTAATTTAACACATTTTATGAGCATATCTATATATTTACCAATTTTCACTTTTTTGAGAGTCACATGCGTCTGAGCCTGCTTTCTTGCGTGTGTCCCTGGTTTCGCCTTTGAAAGCACCTTGACATTTGCAATTGGGAACGGTTTGCGATTTTGTGACACACTGAGACGGCCCTTGATCTCCATCCACGGCACTGCTGGATGTCTTGAAGCCAATACGCCGTCCGCCTGTTCGATGCGAGTGTGCCGAATTCATCACAATTTGCAAACGCTTCCAAACGAAAGGCAGAGGTCGGGGAAGATCTGGATATCTACTCGACACCAGCTCAACATACTCCAATCCCTTCATTTTTAAAAGGTACTCGCAACTAGAAAACAAAAGAAAACGTACGTTGCAATAAACTCTATGCTGATATAAGAGATTCATGTTACAGTTACGTAAAACTAACCTTCGACCCAACTACTCGGAAATTCCTTCAAATGCACTCAGTGATAAGCAGCGTCTGTAGAAATATTCGCAGCTGGGTGCAAAAAGCAAAAACAGTAGGTTTGATTAAAATTGCCCCAAAAAGAATGTGCTTCAAGTATTTCCAGCAGGACATGAAAGAAATGGTTGATGTCTTGACATACTGTTTAACGCAACTGATAATGACAACTTCTTCGCGTAAATTTCTTATGAAAGGGAAGTTTCATTACTCGCGTTTTATGCGCCCATTACATGTATGTTCTACGCCCAACTTCTCTTACTTCGCTTGTGTCGTGGACCGACAACGTTTTTCAAAAAGTGATCCCGGGCATTACTAGAACCGCACGTGAATCTTGTTTCCTTTATTGATTAACTCTGAGAATAATTGTGTTACGAATACGTGTCACAGTTTCAGATCTCTGGTAATGATCCGAAAAATTCAGTCTATTAGCTTGAGAGGTGAGCGCTTTACCTCTATACTACTCAGTTTTGTAATGAAAATCACGGCCACTTTAAACGACATGTCGTTTTCATTGGCCGTGATCTTCATTATAAGGCTATTTAGCACTTCCGCCTTTCGTGTACTGCTCAGTTGTTTATTACTTGGCAATCGTAAAAATTAAAACGCAATTGAGGAAAATTTCATTCCCTCATGGTATGAGCGTGAAATTTGGTTTGTGGACGTTTCATAAACTTTAGAAACGGCAGAAAAATTTTGACTTCATTGACTTTTGGTTGCCCTACTTGTCAGCATGGAACCCAGACCATACACATTACGCAGCGGCGCCAATTCCACTGTCTTATGTTAACAGGTACTGCTTAGATTACTGATTTATGTTAAGTAATATAACGCAGTTTACAAGCGTTTGGTGCTTCTCTACAAATGTGCAAGTCAAGCAGCTTGTGTCAGAGACTAAGCCACAGATAGTGCTGCAGATATGCAGCGTGATTGGCTGGCGAAACACTGTACTTACCGTAAAAGTTATCAGAACTATTCTGAAATGAAAAGTTCTGATAATTATCAGCAAATACTCAAAACAATTGCGGCAGTGAAGGTCTAATAAAAGCCATGAGAACATTTAAAATTTTTCAGAATAAACATTCTACGAAAGTTAAGGTTACGTCTTATATATTTTTGTGAAAAGCTGCTATTAGAGAACATGAGTTACTATGGTAATACGGTAGTTTGTAAAAAAGGATACATGGTCAGGACCAGTCTAAGCTATCTTAGACTGATACATGTTGAAAGTAAAATGCAGAAAAATTATGTTGAAAATTGATCAAGCAACTTAGAATTTTTTGTACAGAAAGGTTGAACCATTGAAGGTGCATTAAGTTCAAATGCTAAGCACCTAACCAACTACCTTAAAATCAATGATTGTGACAAAAATGATGTGATACCATTGTAAGTAGGAATATCATTGCAAACAAAAATATTCCTGATGATAATGTTGACCTTTATCATTATTTATTTTTAAATTTTCATTCATTTATTTGTTTTCATACCCGCTTTTCCTCTGGGAGGGTCGCGGAAGCAGCAGCACTAGAAGAACTTGAAATGGCTCACGGTTGTCAGCAAGTTCAGATAGTTCTGCTGGCTCCACACCAACACGAGATCAAGTAAGGTCCGGAGATGTAAATACATCACCTGGTCCGCTTTTCCTTGGGTGTAGCTAGCAGGTTCGTCTCGTGAACCTTTCTTAAGACATTCCGATCACATAGCCGGAACAACGTGACTGAGATTCCTTGTTTCGAAGGAAAAATGGATCGACATTCAGGGCTTTACGAGTTTTACAGCTGCGCACTTTGTCGCGAAGTGTCACACCGTGAACTCCTCGCAAAAGTCCAATCTCTGCCGCTTGTACTTGAGACAACACTTTTTCAATCATTGCGCAAGGTTCATCTTTGTTATTATCAGACCCATTTGTCTGATATCAGGTTTTTCACATATGGCGCTTTTTACTGCACGTTCGGCTGATGATTGCAGTCAAGGAAGTATCTGCTTGAAAATGAATGATTTGATTTCAAATTTGCACTTACTTCGGATACCATTTGGCATGCTCGTACCAAGGTTCGTCACGATAATGCCAATTGTGCAAAGTGCCTCCGCAGTAAAAGCACTGCACTCTATCAAATGTTCCCAAATAGAAAAATCCAGCAGCTGCTAAATCCTGGTAAGGAGCTCTCATGTGATTAGGCCAATTACAAAGGAAAGTCTGTTCTCTGCTGAACACGTTTTCCATGGGTTTCGACAACGGATCTTCGCATTTGAATAACTCCACATTTCCTGTTGATCTGTAGAAATGCGAAATAATTTGCTTTAAAATTCTTCTTAATAAAATGTTTGTACTAATAAAATATTTTATGTGCCACCAACAGCGTTCATGGCTCTGTAAAATCAATATGAATTTGAAACCTACTAATTACTACAAAAAAAAAGAGTGTTACGATTCCAAATCGGGTTGTGTCAATGTACAATTTGACTGAAAAGATTTGCATACTTTCAGTCTTATTTGATCAGCACTTTGCTGAACATTTACCCATACGTTTTTTGATTGACAACTTTATTTTGCAAAACAAAGCTTTTATCAGATATGCAGTTTGGTATTTGCAAATATGGAAACTTCTAACGCGTTGAGTATCGAAACACAAAAACTCAAGCGCAAAGTGTATCAAGTATTTACAATTTTTTAGGACTTGAAACAGTGGAAATGCATTTTACCCAAAATCTACAAGCAACGTTATGACTTCACCATGACAAGCAGACTTATCAGTAACTGCCATTTTACGGAATCCATTTAAAAAAAAACGTGATAACTTGGGCAACCAAAAGTCAATGAAGTCAAAATATTCCTGCAGTTTTGAAAGTTCATGAAATGTCCACAAATCAAATTTCACGCTCATACAATGAGGGAATCCAAAGTTACTAGGTCAAAAAAAGTCAAAGTTTATCGTTAGGTCAAACTTTTCTTACAGCAGCGTTTTTTCCTCTACATCGATACTTTATTGAAAGTACAACAACAGATACTGATATGCTTTTGCAAGTTTAGTTGCAATTCTTATGATAGTGGGTATGTTGTGACTTCTGGTGTAATAATGCTGTTTTGCTCACTACTGGAGGAGCGAATAGTATGTACGATAGGCATGGTAAGGCAAGAAACGTGGTTTTACAGTACTTGGTTTGGTAAATGCTCCATCCATTATGCATATAACTTTTCAACTTTATGATGTTCTCAGGTTTGGCTCTACTGTAGTTATTTATGTTCTTACCAATATATCATCACCAAAGTTAAACAACCAAATATTTTAAAATATCGAAGCATAGAGTGAATGAATACACTTCTTGGTTAACCTCAACACCTAAGGCTGAATTATTTTGAAGTTGCAAACGCAGAAAACGTATAGGTCAAAATAAAGTCAAAATTTGTAAATTATAAATTCAAAAGTTTAAGTTTTTAGGTCAAACAATTGGTTGCCCTAGTGACAACGATTTAGTTGAGGGCCAGATTGAAGCGCTTGATGTGGAAATTCCCTAAGTTGCAAACTAACGTGATTTCGTCGCAAGCGAAACGTGATACGCTGGAGCGGGCGCACTAATCGGTTAATACGCTGCTGTTGCGGCTTGTGGCAAGCCAAGTTATCATGAGACTCGCTTGAACTGACTGCGTTTCAAACGCTTTTCGTCTTTATTGTTTCAACACTTTGTTGGGTCGAGGATCTGAGTTATGGAGTAGAATATTGCTTCTAACAAAACAGTAGGCATCCTAGTTTGGTTCTGATTAGAAAAACAGACATCCGATGTTATTAGAATTTTTTTATCCCAAGACATGCGCAGCGTTGCTAAAGCATTTGTCTTTGTAACTGCCGCAGTCACAGGCTACAGACAATCGCAAACTAACTTTTGGGGCTTAAGTTACAATACGCGGTTCTTCAAGTCCAAATGACATTTATCGCTGAAAGANAAACGTTATCGTTTCAACCCAAAAGCCCAACAAGTAAACTACCTGCATCCAAACCAAACCTCCGTATCTCTAAACGTTTTTCTAACAAAAGTAATAAATGTTAGAGTTGGCGCATAACCTCTAGCGCAGGGTCTCCAAACGACGGCCCGCGGGCCAAATCTGGCCGGCGAAGCCAATTCATCCGGCTGCAGAGACATTTTGTCAATAACGAAAAAATATATTTACGAAACCTTTGTTGATTTGGTAGAATGCAACATATCCTGAAATAATGACACTACGTAAGACGTACAGCCCTCGAACTGTTGTGTAGTATAGCTTATGTGGCTCTCTGAAAAAAACGCCTGAAAACCCTGTCTAGCAAAATTAAGCGACACAACCCTTTCAACGAAAATCGATTCCCTATAGCCTCATTTTTCTGTTCAGACTTTAAAGCATAAAATAAATGCAGAATAACTCCTTACCTTGAGCAATCCATTGCAGAAAACACGACCGTCTGAACTCAGACAGCTGTTTTGTGTAAAACAATTCACCCTAACCGCTTAGAACTACAATATAGCAAACGTACTGAGAAGCTCTCCAGCAAATCTCCGTAAAGATGAAGTGCAGGCTGCGGCTTTAACGGTTATTGCCCATGGGAAGTACCTGGGAAATATTAGCCTGTGACGTCTTCGATCACGAGTTAGATTCAAGGTGGTTGACTACACGTGGTAATGGTTTAATGTTTCTTAGACTCAGCCAACGAGCAGAAGCGCTACAAGAAGCCATCGCACACTAAGTAAACCAACCACCAGTGAACATTAGAGCAAATGAAAATACAATGGCATAATAGCTGATCAGTGTAAACAAAGAGGGGTGCTGTGTCATAGGATGGATGAAGGACAATGGCGGTCATCTAGTCAAGTCCAATGCTCCGCAAATACTGGGTCGGGACCCAAATTTGGGTCGCGATACTTTCCACTGTGCGTCGCGAAATAATATACATTTACCATAAAGATATGCATCGCATCTGTGTAATTATGCACTATTAGACAGTATAAATGCAATCATTTACTGTTATATCTGCTAAGTTTCATACAAGTTTGTGCATGAAAATTCCTACTGTCAATAGCAGTCTTAAAATTTATATGTAATTATAAAGTATTTTCCACAAAATCATATGCTCACTGAATGTTTGGGGCCCGAAAATTTATAAATCTTTTTAAGGGTTGCGCCAGAAAGTATTTGAGAACCCCTGATGTAGTCAACCAACCCTGTTTATCACTTTTTGAAAAGTGTTGAAAAACAATAGTTGAGATCAAAGATGTACAATTAGGAAAACAAATGGACACAGAACATGGTGAAGAAAAAGTACAGATGAAAGCGCATGCTTATGCACACAGATGAGTGAGTCGAATTTAGTTGAAGAAATTTCGTGTAGTTTAAGAATATGTTTAAACAAAATATAATAATAAAAAAGAAAAAAAGTAACAAACACTAATTAATGAGGTACAAAAAAAAGCAAAGCAAAACAGAAAAAACTACAGAGTGTACTTTCATGCCCAAAAGGATGGGATGAGCACAGGAAAGAGAAAAGACAAACGAAATATACACAAAAAAATAAACAGATTTACAAAATACTAGAATTCACAGTATTTTGTTCAGGATAAGTGAAATGTTGCTGTATCTTCTTAATGTAGGAGGTGCTTCTTAACTTTCTATTTAAAGGTGAAAGTGGTTGAAGGATTAATATCCTCTGGTATTGAAGACCACAGGGTAGGTTCACTGCTGTAGTTGACTTCCATGGTCTTTCACCAATTCTCTGCGACACATACACAATCTTTGTTTAAATTGATCAGTTCTTTTGCCATTATGTTCTCATTTATTCTATTTTCCACTGAAAATTGGTAAATTTTTTGCATGATGGCTTTTCGTATTGTATCTGGTTATTGGCTAAGTCATATGAAACATTAAATCACTCTCTCTCTCTGTCTCTCTCTCTATCAAGCACGAAACAACTCGCAGTACTTGTAGGCTCGCTTATTATATGTGGCAAGGCCCTTTAGTTTGTGCTAGCAGTATTCATTCACTTTACATTTTGACGATTTTTTGATGATTCTGCCTCTGCCGCTGCACAAATTAAAACAAGCTTTTAAAATGAGTTACACTGTGGTATTGCTCCTTTTTCGTTCCATTTAATTCACTTCTTCTCTAGCCAACGTATGTTATATCTTTAAAGGGTAGGGTTACCGCAAAGTGTTCTATAGCCGTAAGTGAAAAAGTTGTCTCAAAAGTGAGTCGGGAATATGCTGTAGAGTATGTTCGCTACAAACAACATTCTGAAGAGACTCTTTCACTTGAACTTTGTAAAAAATATTTTTCTATTAAAGCTGCTAGATCGCCGCAGCAATAAAAGAAAAGTTACAATATGAATGTAAAATGATTTTAACGAACTCATGAAGAATTATCTAAAAATCCTTCTTTTACAAAAAAATTCAAGCCTCCTTCAATTCTTCTAACTACGACAAATAGATTAGTTCATGTAGAGACATTGTTTCGTTAGTACTGGCAAGTCATTCGCGTTGTTTGTATCAGTAGAGTTTTGCGACCTGTTCACTTCGTTTGTGACAATTTTTACAACGTTCATCTGCATTTATCAAACAAACACCTTGTTTATTTACTCCGGATTTCATTAAACGTTGAGCTTCAGCTATGAATGTTTGCGGCCATAGCTCGTTTTTCTCATATGCCCCCTTGTGACTGATGGAGATTCGGGAATATTTGTGTGCAGAAAAACGAGGTACCGTATTTATTCGATTGTGGGCCGCGGCTTATAAGTTTTTTTTCATCATTTTGTGCCGCTTACAATCAAGGGCAGCTTACAATCCAAGGGGGTTTACATTTTTTTATTTAGCTTATCGAATTCGAAAAGTCGAGATGACGCTCAGTCTTTCCTTGGCCACTTTTCGTTGATAAAACTCTCTTTTCGCATTCGCTTTCTGCTCTTGATTATCACGTGCACACTCCATCACAGGAGGGATTATATGAACAGAAGGCAGTTGTAGTGGTGTGAGCATCACTACCAGGGTTAGGAATAAACGCGAAACGTGATTGTACAGGAAATTATCTGAGAGGCTTAGGTTAAGTGCAGCTTACAATTAAGGGCGGCTAACAATTGAATAATAACGGTAATAAGAAACTTGGGTTGTTTTTGGAAATTACCAGGTTTTAGGCGGCTGTTTCTATCAGAGACGCCACTTCGTTTTGGACAGGTTATATTTTTGGGTACACGTTTCCATGGCTCTTCATGCTTCCTTTCACTTCATGCTGCGTTTCGCACAGCGTTTTATGTTTTGATGTGTTTCACATACGCCATCAGCGTTTATGCTAAAGCATGCATCATTTTGAGAATGTGTCGATCCTTGGCTTGCCATGCTTACTTTTTCCTGCTTTGAAGAGGAACTGACCTTACTTTTCACTTGGATGTCGTTTGACTTCACTTAGTGCCGGCAGGTAATAATAGAAAGCCAGACATGTCTGTTTGCATATGTACTAGTTCTCCTAAAATATCTGTTAGACTTCTGCCTGAGGTGAATGCGTGCTTGCTGCATTTCACATTAAAATCATGAAAAATAAATATATTGAAAGAAAAATAAAAGGTTTCCGCTTAATAACAATGTTGATAATGGAAAACAAAATAAAAAATGTAATCGCGTAAATCAGCTTCGGTAAATGACAACTGCGCTATCAATCTTTTTTCGACAAATTGGGCAAAATTTTAAACAGGATCCACAATCTCGGCAGCAGCAAATATGGCGGCATGACAAAAATAGGCAGTTGCTATCTCTGTCCAAGCAAACTTTGCACATATGTTCTTGTTGCAGCTTTTCAATTTTCGCTTCTAGATGTAAATCTTCATCATCGTAGCTAGGCATATTTTCGACTGTCATGTCCGTTCGTTTGTCAAACTGTTTTTTACAAACGAGCTTCTTGCTTCCCGGGCTTGCTGGCAAAAGTACTGTAGCAGAAGCACATTGCAACGTAGAACGATTTTCGCTGAATCCGGAAAAGCTTTGCGATTTTCCTGACAAACAAGTGTTTCTTGTTTCGCAACTGGTATGATCGTCGTCACTGATTTTCATACGATTTTCTTCGTTATCTTGAAATTGCTGCAAATCGCTGACGAGCTCCACAAGCGAATCGTATCCTTTTTTTGAACTGGATAATTTTCTGTAACAAAAATGCAAAGAGTTTTATTCAGATTACGTAACTGATGAAAAACCTTCGGCTAGAACGTACTGTATAGATATGTGTGCAATGGAGACACGAAAATTGTAACTTCTTTTCATCAAGTTACATGCAGTATATACACTTACGTTTGCAAAAGTTTTTCCACCAAAGTCCGGTCGAACCCAAGGTTAACTGCTTCTCTGACGACCTCAGTTCCCATGGTAGCTTGCACGTAACTCAAAGTGCAGAGGTTTGATGAAACAGAAGAGCAAGGCCTGTTTCCCGCTTTGTCAGATATGACGTATTGCTGCTGAAACTCAGCAGGGGCTGACGCGTGCAAAGCTGCAGTCTGATGAATGCCACTTTTATCAACGTCGAACGGGCGCATGATGTCTGGATACTGACTTGCTACCTTCTCAACAAAATCAATTCCCTTCTTGTTCAAAAGATATTCGCAACTGCAAAAATAAAAAAGAAATTTATGAACGTCATCAAAGGTAACAAAAACATTTGAATACTTCTTAAAGCTTTCGCATGTCACAACTGCTGATTAATAAACGTTACCCTTTTCATTAGACCTACAGTTACAGTAAACGAATGCGATTGTTTGGTTTTCGAATTTAAGCAAATATCTAACATGTTGTTAGATATTTGCTTAAATTCGAATTTGGTTAAAATTTGCTTAAATTCGAAAATATTTGCTTGAAAATGCAACTGCCGCATTTGCAGCAGTTGCATTAAACAGTTACTTACTGTGGATACCACTTCGCGTGTTCGAACCACGGGTTGTCATTGTAATGCCAATTTTGCAGACCTCCATTGCAATAATAGCACTTCACTTGGTCATATTTCCCAAGAAAGTAGAACCCGGCAGACGCAAGCTCTTTGGCAGTAGCTCTGATGTGCTTTGGCCAGCCATTAATAAACGTCTTCACTCTGGCGTTTGTGGTTTCCATACGTTTTGTGCAAGGATTTTGGCATCGGAAGATTTCAACTTTACTTGAGCTCCTGAAAAGGCAGACCTTGATCACTCATGGCTTATCACAATGGTGCTATAACACGCTGGTTAAGTTTGTGCATACATGTGGAAATCAGTTTTGCTCGTTCAACTAGTTTATATATTTCTTTTTTTTTTTCATTCAAATATTTATGTTTTACCAAGTCTATGAATATGTTTTTTGATTACCCAAGCAATGGCCAAAACCATCGCAATTAAAAATACGTTTTGCCTTTTTACTCTGTAGCTTCGGGCAGTTGTTACACATTTTCGACTTGCATTTTAAAAATTTGTTTTCTTAAGTTCACAATAATCGTAATAGTCACTATATTCACAATAATCGAGGCTATCTCTATACACTTAACAATATACCACAGTGGTTAAACATGTCTTTATATATACTTGCATGTCTATATGACAATAAAAACAAAAAAGACAACTGTTCACCTTTCAGCAGACCACAGACCAATGCCGTCTTTTTCCGTAATCTTATGCCTTGATCGAGCGGAATCGCTTCTGAAATGCAACAAATATCCTTATTACAGAAAAGTACGACGTTTTACACCACAGTCGAAAAATGGAAAGGGTAAACAAGAATCCTTGAACCTTTTTTCATCAGACTTTAGGCACTAATATACTCCGGTATTGATAACTATCTTCAAAAATTGCAGTTCCAATTTGCAAAGTGTGTTCTACGTGCATCAAGAAACGACATCTAATATCCAAATCATATTCAAGAATAAAAAAATCAATCATTTTTTTCAAAAACATAAAGACGCAAAATTGTCACAAGTTTTTCTCAAAACTCAAATAACTTGTTTCAAGAAAACTTTACCTTACAGTCGAACGATTCACTGAAAGGTTTTCGCTTACAAAATGATCTGCAGCAGTTCTCTTCATTTTAGGGTGTTTGCTAAGAGCAGAAGCCCGGTTTGATGCTTCACGTAGCTTTGTGAACTGTGATTCATTGGTTTCGCATACCGTTTTTTATATGAGCAAGGTTTTCGGGTAATTCCACTTCAAACCTTTTTTCTGAGGTGCTTCCCCCTCGCCTGCGAACAGGAGATTGCGGCACCAGGCAGTGCACCACGACTGTTTTCGTCGAAATGTTGAAACACGATAGCGTGCGTCAAAGCACGTTTGTCAAGAATGACCAGGCGTAAATTAAATTTTTGTTGACTAAGCCTTTCGGGGAAGAATGAGATGGTCAGCAGTTCCAATCGATTTCCCATCCTTGCTCAAAGAATGATGCAACACACACACTTTTCACCACCGAGGTATTGACCAAGTGCTGCGCAATGCTGTGGTAAGTCATCGTGTAGTGCTGTTTTTACAGTAAAGAGTTAATAAAAACAGCAGATGATCTTCCGCAGCCCGCAAGGCATGATGATCCCGGTTAAAAAAACGCTTTTGCAACGCCAGATTTTATATTTTTTTTTAAATCAGCTTCAAAGAACCAGAACACCTGAATTGCATGCTTTGAACAGCACGACATATGTGTATTACACAACGTTACAGAAATGGCCTATTACAACCAAACTGCAAGCAATACGCAGAAAAGTTTAGTCCTAAAAGCAGGAATACTATGAAATACAGCATGTCAAACAGGTTAATTCAAAGCTTTTACCATAATTCAAAGCCTTGACCTACATTTTACCATTTTATTTTTATTGTTGTTATTTTATCTCCATTTTACATTTTATCTTTTTATCTTATTTTACCTTGCTGTTATTTTATTCCGCTTTCTCTGTTCTCCCTTATCTAATGTGCCTCTTCAACGTAATCAGTGTTATCAACACGTCATCCAATCACACGCGTTTAG
>JGI24159J19872_10008273_pt1 | contig 13623 bp, 4 predicted proteins | sample Ectturendosymbi4_FD_19872 | JGI IMG/M metagenome (IMG submission 19872) | reverse complement strand
CAAATAAATCTGTCTATCTATCCACTAAACGTGGCTATCTCAAAGTGGCCCGCGGGCCAAATTAATTGCCCATCCCTGCAGTGGGTAATTTTAGTTACAACAAGCATAACATCTTATTAATAAAAATGAGCAATAATAACGGTGTTATAGACTGAAAAGAGTTTCTGGAAGTTAGTCAGCAAAATTGTGAGTACATTTTCTATGATGAAGCAATAAAATCAAAAATCGAATGGGAGGCGAAATCCTGCACGATAGTGTCAAAGTGGCCTCGACCACAGGCATCCCACTTATAGAGATTTGTAACAAATGGCTACTTGCTATTGTTTCCCTTTTTTAGTTACTATTGTGAATCTGTTGTTTCATAGGCTAGTACATCATTTTATTGGAAGTGCCCCACGAGTTGTTGCATGTTTGTAAAATAGCCCGTAGGTCAGAAGTAGTTGGACCACGCTGCATTAAATACAGCAACCTCGTTACATTTTAAGGCGTAATTTTTTATGAATAGATTTTAATATTGTCACTCAAAAAAATCACAACCGCATTGGTAGTAGTGTTGCTTCATCATAGTTTTTCGAAAGGCTTTCAGTTGACTGTGATGCGACTGCCGGACTCGTTTCACTGATTGCAACAGAAAATCGAACAACATGGTCTGGGGCAGGGGTCTCCAAACTTTTTTGTCTGAGGGGCACGTAAGCTATTACAGAACAATTTGAAGACCGGACATCTGAAGTAATGTGATTGTTTCGCGATATGTGACATTCCAACAAATTAATAGAATTTTTCGTAAATAGAGTATGTTAATTTTTCATTACTGACAAAATGTCTTTGCGGCCGAATGAAACGGCTCCGCGGGCCGGATGAAATGGCTTTGTGGGCCGGATTTGGCCCGCAGGCCGTAGTTTGGAGACCCCTGGTCTAGGGCATAGCGTCGAACGAAGCCTCGGTCGTACACTCTGATCATAATGTATCAGGGGAAAATTTGAAACATTCAACAATCTACTGATCTACTTCACGCCGATTCAAAATGCTTAGCAAATTTTTTGTGAATATCTCGTTTCTATAACCGCAGTCGGATTATTTATTTTCTGCATGGGGACAGCAAAAAACTCGTGGAGTCACCAAGTCGGAACGTGACTGGCCGTTAATCTTTGCTCGATATCAGTGGTCTTCAACGTGGCGAAATCGCCCCCAAGGGGCGATTTTATGCGTTGTGGGGGCGATTTTGCGATCTACGAGATTAGGGGAGAGATTTCAGTTTCCAAGGGGGCGATTTGTGCAGGTTAAAACATTACTAAAATTTTGAATTGATTCCAAAAAAACAGTATTGGCTACTTTGGAATCAAAGCATTTGATGCACTTTCGACTCCATAGCTCGTAACAATGGTTATAAAACACAAATCGGACTGGTCACGCATCAATCAAACTCACGTCGTTCTGTGTAACGCTTCACTGCACCACTTATCCAAGACCACTGAGATGTTACTGGTTGGATGTCGAGCATTGCGGTTCTCACGAAGATTATAGGGTAACCGATTTTTTGACCTAAAAACCTGAAATTTTGTCTTTATAATTTACAAATTTTGACTTTTTGCGTTTGCAACTGCAAAATAATTTTTTTCTGCGTTTGCAACTGAAAAATAATTCAGCCTTTGGTGTTGAGGTTCACTCAGAACCCTACTCCATTAATGCAGCATACTTGAAACTTTTGAAGAGTTTGGTAATTTTACCTTAGCCATGATGTATTTGGTAAGTATATTAATAACTACAGTATAGAGTCAAATCTGAGAACATCATGAAGGTAAAGCATTATATGCATAGTGGATCGAGTATTTACCAAACCAAGTAAGCACCGTAAGACCACGATCTTGCTTTCCCACGCCTAGCCTACTTAATATGCAATCGTCTAGTAGTACGCAAAACAACATTACTACGTCGAAGTCGCAGCAAACCAACTATTAATTCAGAATTGCAACTGAACTTGCAGCATATCAGTATCAGTTGTAGCTTCAATAAATATTGATAAGAAAAAAAGCTGTGCTGCAAGAAAAGTTAGATGTAACGACAAATTTGACATTTTTTGACCTAATAACTTTGGAGTCGCTCATGGTATCAGCGTAAAATTTGGTTTGTGGACGTTTCATAACCTTCAAAAACGGCAAAAAATTGACTTTTCGTTGCCCTAATTATGAATGTGCAGGTATTTTGTTGAGTCTAATGTTCAAAATAAGACAAAAGAGAAACTTGCACCGAGTATGCATGGATTAGTTTTATTATACTGATATTGGTCGAAAGCAACCAACACTGATATAGCTATCAGAAAATACCCAATAGGTCAAACTCCATTTTTTCAAAAGGAAGACTTCAGCTTCATTGAAGGTTGTACAATTGGCCCAACAGTCATAACATTGCTACCGCTACAGTAAATCATCGCATCGCATCGACTGCCGTAAGTTTGGCCCAGTAAATTTTCGTCGTGAACTGTCGCAAATCTCTCCAACCGTATGTAAACAAATGTTGACTGTTGCGAGATAATTTAAGTAGCAATTAACGGCTAGCAAAAACAGTAACAGCTAGCCGTAAAAAGTGTGCTTATCCTGTTTCTCAGTCGGTGCGAGTGTTTTGCTGTTCTGTGGATATTCTTTACTGTGTTCATCTGACTAATGACAGAGTGTAACAGAACAGTAGGTTAGGAAAAGTGTAACTTAGACCGGGAAGTAAGCCCAAACACCCAATCTTGGTTAAACTAAGGAGTCCAAAAAAAAACTTTTCGCTACCTGTTGTTTGAGGCTTGCTATGAAGTCATTCTGTTGTGGAGATCACGTTGAAAGTTACATTGCGCAGAAAGTTACTGGGTGAAATACCTTTTTGCCAGCTAACTAGCATTAGCGAATGCGATTCCACCATCCAGGAACGTCTCATCGACATCCAAAGTGACGATGACGACCGCGTTATTTTTTATTCACACGGATGGTTAAATTTTTTGGATCAGATGCAGTGAGCGTTTTCCAGAACTTGGGGAAAAGTAAGCTATTAATGGCATTTCCCACGATGTATTTTTCTGAGCAAGGTCTCTGCCAAGTACTGCACACGCGTAATAAATACCGCAATCGCCTTGACATGAACAAGACCGGGGAAACGCCGTACGACTCATACTGACCAACTTGCAATCTACTTTGAAAAAGCTTGCAGATAAACACCATCGCAAGGTTCGCATTAGTTGGAATCAGCTGTTTTTTGGAAATGAATGACATTTATTCTACAAATGCATTCGTTTTGTTTTGTGCTACCTAGATTGCCCGTTTGTGTTAAATTAGCACTGAATTATTTTCAAAACAAACTAATATTTTATTTTCAGACAACGCAAAATTATAGGAAGGGTGACGATTTTCAAACATAGTTCTTGTAGGGGGGCGATTGTACAAAAAAGGTTGAAGACCACTGCTCTATACCAAGTCCCAAGCTGCAGGCGACACCGCAGGAAGCTATAATTTTCAATGTCCTGATGCGACCCGATTAAATACTGAACCTCAAACATAACATCTTGGCAATGACTTCCCTTGGACACCAGCAAACTGGTGTATGGTAGTGATATTTTGAGTAGCTAGGCCTACACGTGAGACTAATTTCTTTGAAAAATTCATGTTTGCAGAGTTATGGTGTGGTTAGCTCTTAACAGCATATCTGCTTTATATTGATATACCAAGTTGTGAATTGGTTACGGTAAAAACTGTCCAGTTTGTTACGACCCGTCGCATATTTTTGGGAATTTTTCCTGGCGTGCAAAATCCGTGGTACGTCACAAATATATGGGTCTGTTTTCACGACGTTACAATGGCTATTTCAGCCTCCAGTGAGGTCTGAATTTGACTGTAAACTATTTGNAGATCACGAACCAGCCGTTGCGTAAAAGTTGAAACAATTTCTATGAAGTAGGCGCTGTATCGTCATAGAATTAGACTGAGAGCACTGAAAAACAAGCTTATGCTCTTTTCTGCAAAACAAAGGTTATGCTCTTTTATTGGCAGTCTTTGTTTGTCTCTTTGCAATGAAATAGCCCGAAACGTTTCATTATAACAAAGCGGCAGGAAACTTGCATGAAATAGCAAAACATAGCTGATCGTGAGAAACGATGTCAAGAGTAAGCAGGCGTATGCCGGAGTGAGTGGCAACCGATGATGGTTCTGTACCTCGAAGCTTCATTAAGGCAACTTTTTGCGTACAAGTTGTGTTCTTTTATGTGTTGCAGAGGAGACANGCAACCAGATTAATGTTCAAACGTTGTTTTGTGGAATTAATGGCAACATCTTGTTTACTCAAAAGTACTNTTAGGAAAAATATATTACAGTGACGAGCATTTTTAGTTTNGAAGAGATGATAGCATGCTAAGTTTTGTTTAGTTTGATCTGAATCTTCAGGTGAAAACGTTGAAAATTGATGTTTTGGGGTGGATCTACATAAAGGGTCTGTAGAATAATTGCCTCACCAACTGTCGGTGTTGGACAAGATATGAAACAATCGCGTTTATGAAAGTTTTGCCAAGGTGGTTTTGTCGTCCGCTGAACCTCAAATGCTGCTATGTAAGGTCTGTTGTTCAGTANACTTTGGAAAACACTTGTTTTTTTGAATCAGCAACTTCACCAGAAAAGGTTTATGGATGTNACTTAAAGTTGCAGAGTGAAATGAGGCCATTCTGTGCCAAACTAACAATAAGTTCATTACGTGAAAGTGCAGGAGTCGGATTCGCTGCAGTGCAACCGACTTAAACTTTTGGAAACTTTCCTCTCCTGCAAAAAGGATAAAATTCTGATCTGTAGCCTTGAATAAGACAGACGCGCTTTGGGGATTTTCAGGCATTATTCGAATTGTTAAACATTCTTCTCCACAAAAATATGTCTAAGTTCATGATGCTCAACATTTACTGTGTTTATTTGCAGAATCCGGACGTACCATTGTTTTGCTCTATGCGTCGCGTTGCATTAATATTTTTATGGTTTTACACTGGTTTACTTCCTTTTATACCACTAAAGGAAACTCATTTCGAAATTCCCCATCCTTACTGCTTCAAAAGGTCAGTTGTCGAAGCCTGTCTCGGGATGATATATATGATTTTCTTGACTCTAAATTTCTTTAAACATTTTATTTATAAATTATTTTACAGGACGTCATTTCAATCCCAACTGACTAACAACCAAAAACGTTTGTTTTCGATTGCCAGCTTCTTCCTTCGCAGTAAAGTGCTGTTTACGCACTTGAAAGCCCGTGGGATTCCGGTACGTACAATGCGATGCATAAAAAACAAAATCTGGTTTGAGTGGATCACGTTTCAGCGGAGCGTTTTTTCCTGGTTCTGTTCGTACTTAGACTTTTAGTCAAGTCATGTGAGAAATATCTCTACAAANAAGCATGCTCTTGCACAAATGTGTCTTACAGAAATCCTCAATGACTTTTTATTTTCCTGACTTCACTGCACAGTCCAAATTCCTNGGAAGCTCGTGGGTGCGCTGCTGAGTCTTGCTTCAACGACGTGATAGCAAAGTACACAACATCGTTGAATTGCCAACGAACCCGTGCAGGGCATTCATAGAAGCGATGTTTGTAAAGCAAAGTCGACATGCATTGGATGGTTTTAGTTCGTTCCATGAGGCGTAGTACGTGCATGGCACTGTTTGTTTCATCATGACTTTATAGGCAAACCTGCTGTTTTTTTATATAAACATGGTGTTATTTCATGAAATTTCAGAAAGGAAACAGGTACCTTACTTCTAAGTTTCTGGCGAACGAGGTGTTGTCTCCAGTGTTGGATTCTGGCATGTTTATTGAGACGTTTGGCCTTGACAGAAAATGGTACTGAGGCCTTTGTCTCTACGACGATAAGACTGGGCATATCTTTGTCGCCTGTCATACAGTCGCACTGATAACTGCGCCGAAAGTTTACTTTGCTTCGTTGAAAAAAGTATTTATATCAAACCTTCAAACCACATTTCTGTGATTAAAGTGAAAAAAAAATCTTCAGTCCACCATATTGTAAGCAATCAAGCTTTTTTATCATTTCACCTGCTAGACTTTTTTCGTCATTTTACCTGTAAGCTTTGCTTTCAATTTTCTGGACCGAAAATGCGTCACTAGGGCTTTTTACATGGCGCTTTAAGTGGGTTCATCAGCTCATTTTCCTGGTCACGTGACACGATTACTGCTGAGTCNCCAACTGCTTNAGTNATCGAGCGTGTTCTTGGGAAAGTGAGCACAGCACGCTCGTAGTTGCTNGGTTCGTAAGTGACCTCCCTGGTGTGTTCGCGAAGCAGCCGCCTTAGGNTTGGCTCTCGTTATAATGCCTGCGCTGGTTGGATGATGCAAGGTTGAATTTAAATCACGTCTGCTGTTTTGAAATGGTACGTGTTGGTTTTAACTTACGTTTTGCAATCCATACTGCAGTAAAAACGACATCAAACCGCTGTGTGACTGTGGAGTGTAGTGAAATTCTGTAGGCTACGTAACATGGCCCGGTTGTACTGTTTGTAGTACGCTAGACTGCTGTTTCACTGCACTTTTTGGATGTCAATATTGTCCACAGAAAAATTTTGTTGCAATTTACATACAAAATTAACAGCCTAGTAGCCTATGTACACTAATTGCTGATGGTGCTTTGCCTCCTAAAAGTAGCCTGCTGTAGGAAACCCTGTTTGCTGGAATGCAATCTAATCGTATTTCAACTGCAGAAAATTAGGTGTTATAGGTAGGTATCTGCAGGATTGTGATAACCCCTTTGTGTTGTCTGACGCATGCTGAAACGTTGCAGAAACCTGTGCAAAGAAATGATTTGTAATCCCGGCATAATGTTTTTGCCTTTCATCAACCTAGCAAGTTGGGTTTTGTGAAAAGTAATGACTACTGTGCCTCTTAAGTGCTGTCGCAGAAGACTGCATTTCCGTTTGTCTTTTGTAACTGGAAAACCTACAGCTCTACACTGACCAAAAGAATTAGTTTACTGGTGAAGGTAGCGCCGCTAGCCTGTAGTCAGCAGCACAGAACACCCAACCCAGTCGTTCTGAAGCGCATGCAAGCACACAGCTGCAACGTTCTCGTTTTGGTTCAATTCCACTGAGCTCTTTTGACGTCAACACTCCCTTCGACCGCACTTGCTAGCACGGCCATGTATATAGGCCTACTGACGCGAAATCGATTTCCTAGCAAAACAATTTGCGACCAGATTCGGCCGTGTCACCCTTGTGGGTGGTGTCTTGTTGCTGAAATACGGATATGTGCAGTCAGAATCATCCCAAAGTTATGAAAGCAGTGTGGTAGACTGATACCTCGCAGGCTTACCAGCCGAACCTAGAGGTTTTTATTCTCTACAGTGAAAAGAAGTATACCCTTTGTGGTTTTATCAAAAAAAATTTGTGAATTGAAAGAGTTTCCGATTCCCGAGTCGACTAAGTTTGTTGCACTAAAATTTGCATAAACCGTTGTTGTAATCCCAAGATATGTATGGTGGGGTAAATGCAATTAGAAACGGTTGGCGCTATTAATAACTACCCAACTATGATTGAGCACTTGATACGATCTTGAACGGATTTCGATAAGCTGCAGGTAGCGCAAGTAATTCCAAGAGAATTCTAGTCTGTGCATGTAGCAACAACGAGTGCACGTCTGAGTGAGCCTGTGGGACAGTTACCGGTAATTCAAATTCCCACCGAATTTTTTGTTGGATTGAAACAATTACTAACAAATTAATCAAGTTAACATTGATTTTCAAAGCCAATATCGTGAAATACCCTGCCACGCTTTCTACTTTTAGTGACTCGTTAATAAATTAGGTTCGACTAGCCAGAAGGCTGTTGTGCAGCGGTCAGTAATTTTATGAGCTGTCTTCGGTGGTAATCAAATTCAACTGCTGATTAAAACTATTATTGGATTAATGCAAAAAGCAGGACATAAAAACAGTTGACCAGGAGCACTTCATCCAAGTTGTAGAACACGCCTTAAACGCACGGTCGTAAAATATGCCAGTTGGCGTAAAAGCTGTACTTTTTTAAAGCGTATGCCTACTTGTAAAAGCATTGGCTATGAGTTTCAAACCTTGCAAATTATGACACCTTCTGTAGAAATTTATTGTAATGCGAGTTGATGCGTTCAGTTCCAAGCAGGTACATCGTTTTAAAGACAGCTCTTTATACGTAAATTTGCTATCATTTCAAACCCCACTAGACATTTTGCGTTGTGTGAACGGCAACACCAGATAGCCGTTTAAAGTTTTAAGTGAATGTTTGTTCATTAAAGCGTTTGCACACATTTTATTTCATCTGTCACGAAAAAAAGTGTTAGATGGATCACAGCGTGTTGATAAAATAGACGTTCTGACGTAATTTGTAGTTGGCACTGTCTTTGCTCGTTTGGAAAACGGAAGCGATATCAAGGGTAAGTGCGAAAAACTTTTGTCGTGCATAATACGGGCATGGAAAGGCCACGGCTGATCCGACCAATATTTTCCATCCTGACGATTAGGCGTCAAATTCTGAGTTGCGCATGCGCATGTGCTGGGTCAAATTCTGAGTTGCGCATGCGCATGTGCTGGGTCAAATTCTGAGTTGCGCATGCGCTGCGTCTGAAAATAATGGCTTCGTTTATTCGAAAACTGATGGAGCGGTCACGCCCTGAAGGACAATTTACCTCTTATTTGTCGCTGAGAACAAAGCAAATAGCGAGATGCTGACAAAAGCACTAGGCCATTTCTGTGCTTTTTGTGGGTGAACGTATATGGCCGCGTGAGTAGGTGATAGTGAAAAGAGAAAAGAAACTTGGCTCGTGTATATTTGTTCAACTCCCTACAGGTATGAAACCGAAGCAAACGCTACAAGCAATACTCCCTCTGAGGTGCGCAAATGCACAGCACCACCAGGACCATTTGCGCACTGAAATCTCATTCTCGCGCACTTGCAGCATCCAAAATTTAAATGTAAAACTCATTAACAGTTTTTGGAGCAGAAGCACAACGCTTCTGAGCATATCGCTTTTAGAAGCTATTTGAATTAAATCTACGCTTTTGCCCGTATTTTGATAAGATTTTGTATTTATTCTAATAATTCACAAAGTTTGTAATTTAGAACTCAGCCTTAAAATGTTCATGGTCACTAAAACAAGCATTTGCACAGTGCAAAATTTTCTTAGAGGGAGCGCTGACTGTAAGTCATGTAGTGGCTTTCATGGTACTGATCAATGATGCACTTTGCAGTTTACTGAATGAGTGCTGGTACTCATCGTTCCTAAAGCGCATCGTATGTGACTGCAGTTGAACGTCAACAGCGACCCAATGAAAAACAGCGTGGATGATGTCCAACCGTGCATACAATCACATTGAACAACACAAGTAGCTGCTGCTTAGTCTCCTAAAGCATCATCCTGACAAATGATGTTCTTTCCGTTGCTTGTCCTTGATATCTAGCTATTTCCGCAAAGTTTGTTATATTCGCGTAGACTGAAGTTCCTTGAGGCGATTTTTACTGCATTTTTACGTTTTTTTTTATTTTTACCTTAATTCTTGTCCTAGATTTTTCAGTTGTTAACTTGTACCTTAACTGTAGTCTCTCTCACGTCTGCAAAAAATGCGATTCATGTTGTTTCAACGGAGTTTTGTGCAAAATTACCTGTGAACTCCGAACAAAAGTAGTAATCATTTACCAGTAATCAATTATATGAACATGATGATACAAAAAGAAACTTTGGCTTTCCACCTGTGAAACTAGTATAGCATTTACCAGCTTTTTGAGCAACTACCGTAATTGAGCCAACGCAGTTGAAATTTCAGAAATTTATTGTGGTATATTTTGCTATGCAAATTAGTAGATGAGATAGAATTTGAAACTTTTATTGAAAGGTTAGGACTCGAACCAAGTTGTGAATAACCTGCCAAGCTTGCACCCGAGGCAAAATTGTAGCATTCATACGTCACTTTTGCAGGAGCCCACTGATTGCATGGGATGTTATGGCATCACGCAAAGATCCTTAGATTTTGGTGGGTTTGAACTGTCTCTGGTTGCTTGCAACAGACGTGTACCCTTTTAGTGAGTGAAGCTGAGTGGTGCCAGGTTGTGAATAATCGGATTTGGTCCAAATTAGGGGAATTTAGCGAAAAATGCTTCCCCACTTGCTATGGCTTAAAAAAATTACAATGATGAAACCTTGATCAGACGGCAGCCATGAAGAAGTTTTAAGCCAGATTTGTGTGGTAAAATATGTGAGGAATGTTTGCGGTACGGTAGCCACGATACAGCGGACTTTAATCCGCATATAAACTCGCACGTTTTTTCAGGTTTTATGGTGTCTTGTGATTAAGTTGTGGCTAGGCTTCTGTTACTTTCAAACATCTGCATACGCACGTGTGTCTATAACTCGGCTCTGTTGTCGTTGGGTAGTTTGTCTTTCATATCGACAATAACGATGCTTGATCACCCACTCGCCCGGTGAATCAGTGCCTAAACTTGGTTAGTTATTTGGACCATCACTGATTAAGAACAACACCAACTTTTGATGCGTTTGTGCACGTTTTAGTTGGGAAGACCGAACGTAAATGACTTCTCCCCTAAACCTTAGTCTCTACAAAACGAGCCCACGAAAGGAAACTTCAATGCGCCTATTTGCTAACAAAGTTGTTTGGTTTTTAGACTTACGTTTGGGTTTTAAATGAGGAGGAAGATTTTGAAGATGCGTTCAAACTAAATGCCGAAGGTGTGATGACAGATTGCCCGACCAAGCTCGCTGAATGGCTCGACAAGAACCCGCATTGTTGGATCGGGCCGAGGCGTAGTGGTATTGAATAACTAGATTCATTGCGTTACTGGTGCTTTCCTATCCTGTATTGTTTTGTTTGCACTTAAACGAAAGAAGCTTTGCTTCACATCGATATGTAAGAAAATCCACAGTTCGCTGAGCTGGAGCTTGTTGCTCCACACGTGTATAGAGGGTATATGTGAGATTCTCAATGTTTGTCACTGCTAAGTTACGCCTTCGGTTTGTTACATTTTAAACATAGCTTGCAGTGCTTAATTCCGCGGACATGTTTCTGAATCGCATCCGAACTCGCACTGTATTTTTGTGATATTAATTGTTGATAAATTTTACTTTCACACGCTGTCGTTTTTCGTTGCGACCTGACAATGCGTTTTTCGTATCCCAAATCAAACCGATGTGCTTTCTTTTAGCGAAAACTGTCTAAGTCAGATGCAACACGTCCTGTGAGAAAATATTTTAACGCTTTGCTGTGTTTTTCACACTTCTGTCTATTGAGAATATCGAAAAGTGAATGATTTGTTTCCATGTATTAGCTCCAAGTATAGCATGTCCTTTGTTCTTCAATAAGCGCTGCACTGCATCATAACTAATATGTTTGATCACGTATAACGATTTTTGTCGATGTTACCGAGTGGTAAGAGAAGTAGACGTGCGTCAGATTCTAACTTCATGGACTAGTTGAAATAGTAAAGCTTTAGAAAGTCTGGCCCTGCTGGTCAGTAGTTTTACAATGCCACGCTACCCGATCAGTGAATGTGCGCTTTGTTAGCACGTTTGCCTGCAGCAGCAGATCGCCGTCACGCAGAAGCAACAAGTACTTCATCTCTTCATGCACATTTCATGCATTTGGAAAAAAGGGATTTTAAAAAAACAACCTTAAAGAATGGAGAACGTGATCGAGCATGAGTTAATTCCACCTACGTTTGAAACAAGGGTTTTTAGGCAAAAAAAGTAAACCCTATTTTTACAAGCTCGAAGGTCCTGTGTGATGTGCACAACATAACTGCGTATGGTGCAGGTCGAAACATTTGTTCGCGCTCTGCCACTGTATGTTTATAGGGAACAGGTACTCCGCAATAGTACAGCATGATTATGCGTAGTCCATCGTCCTGATACGTTACAAAATTGGATATTATGTTGTGGTGGAAAAAGTTCCACTACATGAATTAAATGTCGTGCAGCATGATGGTTACATTCGTGTTATTCACGTTGCATAGTCGTTTCGCATGACTGGCGTCTTCGTAAATTGTTTCGGTTACCTTGAGTCTAATGCAACGGTAGCCCAATCGGTAATGCAAGGTTTAAGGCCTAAAAGTAAGTGCACAGTACGTGGACTTTGGGGAGAAAACTGGTGATGATCTTGCGAAGGGTTATAGGTTTTATTTTTGGGTTTAAAAGTTCTCAGCGAGGTTTCTCAAAAAGTGGCAACCTTATTCTAACTTTAATGGCGACATCAGGTCGAAGCAACCCTGTTGGCTACGGACTTGTGCCAGTCCCGTCGCCACGGGGGGGGGTCCTTAGAACATCAGTGAAGTTTTTATAAAATTTTAGAATGTCAATCCCCCCTGCACAAATGGAAACCCCCTTATTGAAGACTTTCTGGCGACGATTCTGGCCTATGTACAAAATCATAATATCTATATACCAAGCGCTTTGAAAATATGCCAGTTGGCAGCACTGCTGGGTTCCCGTCTCACTGTGACGCAACTATGCTGTAGAATGAGAGGCAAGTCGGAAAGTTCGCAACCCTGGTTATCTGAAGGCATTGTGACGCAACCGTGAGTCAAACCACAAGCGGCCGCTGATTGCGAAAGCTCCGCACCAAAAAGTCACTAAGGTTCGTGACTACTTGCTTTGCGAACCTTAATGATCTTGATGAGCTTTCGCAACTGCTTAACAGCCGCTGACATTTGACAAATTGTAAATCGTTATTAACCACCCACTGACGTTGGACATTTCGTAATTATTACGCAACATTCCGACCTCGGTTCTGCACTCGGGGTTTATTTTTAATAGACGAANATGTATTTTTTTGCTTTGGGGCGAGTGACCGCAAGGTCATTGAATCAAGCCCCACAAGGAACCAAACAAATAATGCAGCACGTAAACAAAAGACAAAAAACACAGAAATGCAACATCAACATCAGCAGCAACAACCGATTTTCTCAAATGAAATATGATAACAGACCGCAAAAAATTAAGAGGTAATTCGCGGGAAGAGATATATTACAGCAAAACATGATTCAGTATTTTTTGTATGTTGGACAAAATACTAAGATTGATTTATTTCTTAACTTTTTGAGAATATTGTTCCAGAGTCTTGGCCCTGTGTGTAGATCAGTGGTTCTCAACCGCCGGTCCGCAAAACAATCTAGATTTTTCCGTCAAGTAACTGAAAATGGTTAACGTTCATGTTAAATTCGGTAAAATCCTGGTCAATTACATGTGGCTTGCGATTGAATAGACTGGATAATTCAGTTCAGTTCCGTTTATACTCGGTTATTGTTCTCCTTTCGTATCACGAGAGGTCTGTGGGGGCGCCCATCTCTGCTTGATTGCACCGAGGGCCACGCGGCTGCTTTCGCAGTGAATGCTGCACTGATGGTGAGTCAACGGCAGCACCGCGCGTGAACCGTTCCTTTGCACCCACCCATCAACGCCGGGAACGAGGTTGGACAAGTACCATTTTTCAAGCAAATGAAAACGATGGATGCTACTGAAAAATCACTTCATGCATCGTGTATAACAGGGGTGGCCAACTTGTCTTTGACTAGGATCGACCAGAAAATTTCTTGATATCTCGCGATCGACCGGTCGGTAACAAAGCCACATAAGTAC
>JGI24159J19872_10008272_pt1 | contig 13624 bp, 4 predicted proteins | sample Ectturendosymbi4_FD_19872 | JGI IMG/M metagenome (IMG submission 19872) | reverse complement strand
TCACCTATCACGTCCTGCAACAGAAAAGACATTCGTTAAAAAATGGGTTTTTTATCGAACAAAATATGGGTACGCATCTTTTTGGGTCACCCTATATTCGTGAAAAACTTGTCAGCGAGCGAAAGTTTTTCCAACCAAAGTTTTTTTGATATCGTTCGAAAATTACAAATAACTTTGTGTGTGGCAGGAGTATGTATCTTCAACGCAAAATCGCAAGGAAGTTTTGAAAAACTTGAAAAACTCAGAAGCAAACAATTTGCTAATGACTGGAAAAGCCAGAAAAGGTCTTCCTGATTCTAAACGTAAGCTCAGTCATTTTGATGGTGATTGATAAAGTTAAAAAGATCGATAAATGACGTCTCGGCTCGTTTTATTACTGCACTTTCTGTTATTTAACAGAGATAGCATAGCATACTCAAGCTTACAACTTATTTGCTAAGTTATAGCAGGGCGGCGAACCTTTCCTTGACTGCTTTAGAAAATACAGCGACTGCATTAAAAAGTCTGGTGAAGATTTTGGATGCTGGACAAATGTTTTACTTAGAAGAATGTAATGGATTTCACGTAGAGTTCTCTGGTGGTAAAAGTTTGAAATAAGCAATTCTTACCTGTTTTTTGATCTGACTAGAAAACACTGCTACAAGTTCTGCGTGTTGCCAATACTTTCATTACTCGTCATAGCAGAGAAAATTTTAACGTGTCGTTCCTAAATTTTATTAAAAAATATCGTTTTTGTTGTCACAGGAAGCAGACCAGAGAGACCACCTTGCGTTCCAGTTTTGGATCTGACCAAGCTTCACAAAGACAGTAATCAAGGACAAACTGATTTTCATTCACAATTCAGCTGTTTCACCGCCACAAGTCATACCAGCGCACAAAACAAAGGTTGAGCTTTGTTCAGTACAGACATAGTTCGCGTTAATATCTCTCATTAGACATCTACTTTGTTATTTCGATACAATTACTTTCGTCCAGATCTAAAAAGCTCTAGCAGAAGTGAACGTCGACGAAAATTGTTGCGGCTCTCTTCTACATCGCTAATTCCAAAGCACAGCAGTCGAAAGATATGGGAAAATTACAAAACGAAAAAACTGAAAGAAGAAAACAGGAGACGCACGTTGCCGTCTTGCGCGTTTTACAAAACAAGAGGTGAGGCCTCGGCATGAAAAGTAAGGATTTTGCAAAGTGTTGAAATGATTCAAAAACAAACTCGTCTGATGTGTGAAAGTTCACTGCTTTGTCAAGGATCGAAAGCGAGGCAAGCTCCGAAAGAGCTGGTCGAAAGAGTTGATGTAATCAAAATTTTGGAACGTCCTGAATGTACTGGAACTAAAATCCCCAAACCACGTTGCGTGCGGGAACTACGCGCTGTTTTGCTTCAGAACCAGAAACTTCTCGAAAAGTTGAAAACAGGCAAGTTACGTTCTGGATTTTTTTAGTGGTGCGAGGTAAGTCAAAATCTTGTATGGGATATTTGCAACGGTTTTGCGCGAAGTCTTTGCAGACGTGAAACACGGAGTGTTTTCGCCGCATTTAAGTTAAATTGAAATAAATTTGGTTCAAAAAGGCATCATCCTACAAAGAGTCGCACTGCCTTTGATGTTTCATCCATTTCTTACGCCCTCTACGATTTTTAGTTTCTAACAGGAAAGAAAGGTTTTCAGCAACAGTGGCCTTGCATCCTTGCTTTTTAGCCAAACGTATTTTGCTAAATGGTTACGTGAAATGAGTGTTATGTTCAAAAATTTAAACAATCGAGTTTGTGTCGTGATTACTGCATGCAGAACCTAGTGTGAAAGAAGCTTGCTCAATCAACGTAGTATCTCTTTCAATTACAGCACTGGCATTTAATGGCCCTTTTCAAGAAAAACAAAATATATTTCAAACAACCCTACAAGCAAAAATTTCTTTGAAGTATGTGAAGTTTGGTGTACTTTTCAGAATGCATTCCAGCGCAAGCATGGGCGCAATTTGGTGGGGGACACAGGGGACGTGTCCCCCCGCTTTTTCAGACGTTGAGGATATAATACGCCATGTTCCCCCACTTTTCTCTCTTTAGGTTTTGTATTAGGAGAGGTTTCAAAAATAAAAGTGATGCCTGTCACGTTGTGTGTGAAGAGCTTTACATGTTAGATGTTAGGCCACAATAGCCAAGCTGATGTTGAAACAGAGTTTGGTGTGGTATCACTGATTCTGTTAATTTGTAAATTTTAGCTTCGATAAAATGATTTTTAACATTTTTCAAGTTTCTGGAGACCGCAAAAGATGGTTAACTGTTTCTGTCCGACATTTTGCCCTGTGTCGTCTTGAAACAGTGAGAGTTTTACAGCTGCACATGTGAGAGACCACAGTACAGCCAAGATTTTTTTCGTGCAGAAATGTAACTGGCAGAAATGTAACTGGCTTTGCTGTAACGTTGGTTGTCACGTATTCAGAAACAGACAGTGTAAAATTTAATAATGCTAGTGTATATAATGTTAGAAAGGCGCACTTTCAAGCAAATCTCTGCGAAGTTTTTGCCGAAGACAAAAAGCAGCACTATTGCGGAAACTTAGTTTTAGGATGGGCAGTTTCGCAAAAGACTGTCTTCAACCTTTGGTAAACTGGATTTCAATCAAAACGTTGGAGACGTGTTGACCTATAGCTATATATTGACCAATAGCTCAAAACATAGGGACTTGTCTAGATAAAATATACATTACCCTCACTTCTTGCAATGTCGCGACAATGGTAACCAACGAATCCAAAAGATATTTTTTCCGTGACTCTCACACTTCGTGCTTGTTCTGAATGTATTGGTTCGTAAGTCATCTGATTTACTTGAGTTTAAACAAACCCACAATGCAGTAATGCAACCCACACTTCGTATAAAATGCATGAAAACTGATGTGTCCTACTATAAGAGTGATGTGCAAGTGCGACCAGAATTTTGTGCACTCCAACTGACAGCTCTGATAAAAACCCAATTTATGTATTCTATTATATTGTATATTGTTTGTGCTCGTTTGTATCCAAATATGATATTAATGCAAGCAGGCTGAACTAGGCCTACAGTACCGTGTCCAGCACAAAATTTAAGTATATTACTATGTAAACCATCTGCAAGGATAAAGCAAAGCGTGGTTAGTGTTGCTTTCAAAACACCTCTAAAAAACAAGATTGGGAATCTGCGTATCTATAAAAATTCACTTCTGCATCGACTCGATGGCTATATTGGTTTCACGCCAAGCTGTCCCCCTACATTTTAGAAAAAAATTGCGCTGATGAGCACAAGTAAAATAACATATCGAGTTTGTGGTGAAGGTTGTTTATAGGAACACATATTTTTTGTTACGTTGGTTATTGTTAATACTAAACTTTTATTCTTTTCTGAGTCGTTGGTCAGAGTGGAGCTCGTTCGCCATATATTCACAAGAAGCCTAAACATTACAAGGTTGAAGTACCAAAGCAGTCCTCAGCACTAACAATGTGCAAAGCTTTTTTATTGAAATTTTCAGTTGTTGCTTATAAAACGCGCGTTTTGTTATTGCTTTGACAGATATCAATTTGGGTTTGCAAACGTCCGCACCTTCAGCATCAACCACTCAAGCTGTGAAGTCCGACATGCTTGGCTGGCTACAGTCGCGTTGTACAGAAAAGCGCCAATCCAAGTATCAAGGCACTCCGCGATCTTTATTACCACGTTGCACAAGCATCGAATCCGTTTCACCACCGTTGGTAAGAGCCTGAGTGTCAATAGTATTCTAAAAAATTTAGTTTGCAAATAAAGTGGCTCATAATGAAATCTGACATGGCTTTGTGAGTCTAAATATCTGATACTTTTTTCTACCATACGATTGAAGCCTTCTTCGTATTTGTTCTTCATAACCTCATATAATGAAATATATGGATGGGATGCTTTTTACATTGCATTGTTTTACTTTTTTGCTTGCCTTGCGGAGTTCGTGCATTGCACTTTTGATTGTTGTCATCGTTCGAACCCCATTAAACTGCGACCTCACCTTAGACTTCAAAAACTTAGCACTTATTCCACACAGTTAGATTAGAGACCAGCCACTTAGATTCGATTGGAACTAAAACACACATGAGTGTTTCGTAATCCGCTGAAATCGCACTTTACCCAACCCGTAAAACGGGGTTCGGTTCAGGACACGAACTTGGAAAAATATAAATTAGGTTAGAATTACTGCGATTCTTAATCCTTACATAGAGTACGACCAAAAAAGTTCTGTGCGTGTGGGTTTTGAAAATGCAAAATTCGTTCGTTTTTGTTTGGTGTGTTATATTTGTTCAGTGTAACATTGGAAAAAATTAGTGAATATTCAGCTCAAATTTTATGCAAGGTCCGTTCAATTCTTTTTCTTTCAACTGTTTCATATTCGATGATGAGCTACTTGCAAACCACCGCCTTTGCTTGCGCACTGACTCAAAGCTCTTGCAAACCATGCGAAAGAACACTTCATACATATTGCGAAAAATACTTACTTTTTTAAGTCAAAACTTCATGCTGCAACTGTATGTTTTACACCGAGAAAATAGAATCAGCTGTGCACGTGTTTGAAGAAGTGGTGAAGGTTTTGCCTGCTAGGTTCAGCGTTAAAAAGTATACGCTGTGAAACGCAAATAAATTCAGTTCACTTGTAAAATTTCAGACGAACTTATCTGGTTTATTCGACGTCATAGTTTAAACTCAATCCAATCTTGCAGCATAAAAAAATGGCAAAGCAAGCGAATGACAAAATTTCGTTTATTTTCTGTTTTTAGACCACGCCAACAATTAATTCTCATAGATGGTCTTGTTTCTGTGAGGATTCTGCTTATCCGGAGACAGATTCGAACGCAGAAAATAAATCAGGTAACTGATAAGGCACAAATGAGTTTCGCTGCTGGTTTCATACATATTTGACATTGTTTTGTTCATTACACATTTTATATTCGATTTGGGGTATTTCAAAAAAGCTTTTTGTAGTAACAACAAAATTTTCATTATATAGCATACATGGCAAAAGCTGATCGAAAATGTCAAGTATCTTTGTTGCTCGCAACTGAAACTAAATTAAAAGTATACAAAACTTTTTCGGTAAATTTATTTTAATAACTCGGTTTCATTCGCCTGTTACAGTCAGCACGAAGTGTTTGTTTTTTAATTTTTTAGTTCTCCAGTGACTTTGAAAGATTGCATGTTAGCATAAAAAATGTCGAAGACCTTTATTGTTTTTCAGTTCATCAGAAACGAAATCGTGAAAGAACAAAAAATGTCGCGCAAGATACTTCGACAAAAGGCTCTGGTTCGTCCTGTGCGATGAGCAGGAAGAGCGACACAAAGAATAAGACAAATCTTCAAATCCTCGAAGAAAAAGAGAATTTGCAAACGTCGCAAGTTGTTCAAAGCAAGGACATGGTTGAAAAAACATCTTTGTTTGCAAAATTCCGGCGAAGGTCATCTTGGTCTCAGTTTCTCAGCGATTGCGATGTCGGAGCAGGTGGATCCGGAAAAAACTCGTTTTTCACGGACAGTGCTTTTGCAGAATTCAAAGCTGGTTTGGAAGAGTTGTCATGTTCAAACGTTTCTGGAAAAACTGTTACATTATTGTCTGAAACGCCGTCTTCAGCGAAACAACACGTTGGTTTTTTTATGGAGAAAGAAAAGCAAGGCAGACAAGATATTCTTTCAGAGTACAAAGATAATTTCGAAATTCCAAGAAGCGAAACAGTTTCTGATCAAGAGAGAAAAAAGTTGCCTGGCTCCGGCTTATCTAATCATCACACAACCCAGTCTATTACAGAAGGTGGGTTCAATGACAAACAGAAGAGCGCCTCCATCAAAGTTTCTGCCAAAAGTGTCAGTAATTCAGGACAATTCTCTTCATCAAGTCAAGATCGTTGTGAAGTATCTAAAAATCTTAAAGAAATAGATACAGTTTCTCAATCGTTCTCTCACCCGATCGAAGCACAACAAAAGAATTTGCCTCTTTTGGAAAAAAATTCCAACAACCACTTAAACATTCACGATCCTCAGCCAATGGTCGCTGATAAAAAATTGTCAGAAATTCAGCAGATGGAAATGTTGGAAAACGAAACAAAAATGCCTACTACGTTGCAAAATAATATCTCTGCCACTACACACTCTATTGTAAGTAGTGCTTCTTCTAGTTTAAGTATCCAAACAGGTCAAGTGCGGCCGAATGAGGAGAGGCAAAGAAGTCAAATTCCGCTGGCAGACGAGAGCGCTCGGTGTTCTGAAAGCATGTTTGAAAAAACTGCAAATTTGTCTTTCTTAAGTAAACGTTCAGTGACAGATTGCAGTGGAGAGTTGTTTAAATCAAAACCAACGACGCGGACCACGGCAGCGATCCAGTCAAAGGAGAAAGCATGCGATGATAACTTTGACTGCAAGCCTTTTTCTGATGTTGAGCAACCAGTTAATGATGTGGATCTCCCAACCATGGGAACTGACTTGAGAAGAGCTATGATCGAAGAAAACTCTTCTCAAGAAATAAATCTTGCACATGATCGGTTGAATTACTTGCAAAATTCTGCACAATGTCCGAAACATGCAAGTTACCATCCCACTAAGGACGCAGTTGAGGGAAAAGAGTGCCTTCAATGCAAACAAGACTCCATTATGAAAGAAAAACGGTTGAAAGATATTAGTTTCAGAAACAAGAAAATACTCAACGCTTCACGTCAGAGTTCTGAGTTTCGTCCATCAACTCCACTAAACAGCATTTCTACTCAAAAGAAAGCTGAATTAAAGATATCACAACTGTTAACCTTATCTTTTCCTAGTATTGATTCTTCTTCTGCAGACGGTTGTAAAAGCTGTGATGTACCGGCGAATGCAGTTTTTGCAGATAACAGATCGCTACAGCAACGACATTACGAAGATTCTGTTGCTGGCGAAATGAATAACAAGGCTCTTCATAAGCACCTGCCAACGAATTTCCAATGCTCTCTCAACAAGTGTGATGATGGCTTGTCTTGTCCATCTACAGACCAGTCGCTAGTTTCGACGGGTTACAAACAGAAAGATTCTCATCCATATGCTTTCAGTGCGAACTTAGATGCTACGGATTTTCACCAATTAGCAAGAAACAACCATCAACTTTTGGGTTTTTTTGGAACGAAATGCTGTGGTCCGGCGCAGACAGAAAACACGTTTTCAGGAAATCTGGCTCAAGATGAAAATTTCGTTCGAGCAAAGGAAAACGACTTTTCGAACGAGCTGTCGAATTCACCTCATTCCACACTGTCGGTGGGATTGAAATCGACGTCTAAACGCGGTTCAAAAGTCAATTACCAAAAACCTTGCGAAACCTTAGAACACGACGTCGATAAGAAAACACGCAAAAAGTGCGACGATTTTATAAAAGAACCTGCATCCTTTGAGTGTGAAAGTTTTGTAGTGGACTGCACAGCGCTCAGTGGGAGTAGTGCTGGTAATACTGAAAATACTTGTACATTGCCAAACGAAACAAAACAACTGCTCCCAAGCCAACTCTCATATGTTGCAGAAGGCAGGAAATATGCGATGTTCTCCCTTCAATTGGTTGGTAGTGATCCATCTTCTTCAGATGCATCACATATTCCACAACTTAATGACCACTCAAAGGAAGCAGTTTTTTATTTGCAAGAATTTAATAAAAAAAACAAGAACCAACTTCCGCATCCCGGAGTTTCTGAAGTTCTCTATTCTTACCAGCTCAAAAATAATCAGAAATCTTCGCGAATGAAAGAACAAAAGGAAAATTCTTCAGATATACGCAGCACAGGAAGTGAAATTATTCAAGCGGAACACAGACAGACAGCCAATCAAAAATGCGAATATGTGATGATGCGTCCTGGCTCTGCTAACAGTAACAGTGCTAATAACTTTGCCCGAGAAATCGATACTGACTTTCGAAAAGAACCTTGCGAAGTAAATCGTGACTTTGAATCAAAAAGCAGTGCACTGCTCCAAGCAACGAAAAGAAATGGTGCAACTGGCAAGACTTCTGGACAGCAGCCCGTTGAACAGTCATTTCAGCCATACGCTTCTGATTTAGGTCTATTTGATTCTGCTTCTGTCGGCAAACAGTTGTACACAATTTCCGCATCCGGCATGGGGATCAACGAGCCAGCATTGGTTGTGCATAAAAACACGTTGACAAATAGTGCTGCGTTGCGTCACAAAGACGAGAGTTACTCAACACAGCAAAACGCTTTCCACTTTTCCCAATCGAACTTCGAAAAGAATCAGTCACAGCCACAGGCAATTTGCCATGATCCTGACAAGACGTCGATTAATCCTTTACTAAATTTATGTTTGAAAGGAAACGCTAACATTGCTACAGTGGAAAGTGGATGTGCTAATGCTGACCTTCAAAAAGTACCTGAGCGTTCAAAAGTTTTCCAATTCGATTTTTCTAACGAAGAAACGCGACCCCGATCGGAAGAACCTGACAAGCATCTTCCTTGTTCAGGAAAAGACAATATGCTTCTGACAGGTTCTGCTTCACACATTCAGCCAATCTTGTGCGATAGCACAACTAGCAAGATCGCTAGGAATAAGGAAAGTTTTCAAACGAACGGTATTGACCCAAGCAACGTGCTGTTTATTGACATAAAACAACACAGCATCTTCCCCGGTGCCAACTGCCACCATAATAAGGTTCTTCAAACGAAATTCCCGACCTTGCAACGAGTGGTAGCTTGCCAAACTAGTCCGGTGCGCTGCAAAACAACAACGGCTGAAGTTGGCGTGGAGACAAAGGCGGATGCCAATAAGTTTGATTGGGATCGGAAAGACTTGGATAAAACTCTGGGAAGTCTTGACCATAGAACAAAGTTACGCGAAAGTACTGCTGAAGTAAGAATGGGAAAACTGAAGAACGCATCCGCATCAGCTGAACTCATGCGATCAAAGCACGTTGCTCAAACGCAAACAGAGCGGATACCTTGCGAAAATGCAGCAGTCGGAACAGTGGTCGATAAGAAATTTTTCAAGAACAATTTGCTCGCTGATGCTTGTGATAGTGCGACTCAGACTGTTGATTTCTTGGCCTTGTCCAAGACTTTTGATAATCCTGTATTTTTTGAAAACAGAATTACTGAAAATGTCGAGTTTAGAAGTACGCTGGATGGTGATGAGAAACTTTTTAGGAAAAGCTCTTTCGAAAAAGAAATGTCATGTCAAAATTTAAGTTCTGCTAAGCTAAACAGTAAAGTGGAAAGTGCGAATGTACAAACGCTAAAATTTTATGAAATCGGAACTCAGACTGAAAACTCATTGTCATCTGAAATTTTTCCAAGATCTCTTGAGGGCCGCGGGTTTTTGAAGGAAAACCTGCGATTTCTGAAAAAAAAAGCGAATTCTTCCAATGGCGTTTTTTACGCTCCTACAACAACTAAAACTGATTTAGCTTTCCATCAACGCCAGGAAATGGTTGATGGTCATCAGAAAGGGGTTCCGACCAGATGCGACGAACTGCAAACATTGAACGACTCTTACGCAAAACATGCAGCGGAACGGTTTCCAATCACCAATCAAGAAATTTTGTTGAAGAAAGTATTCCATGACAGACATTGGAACATCCAGTCGTCTTCACAGGAAGTTAATCAACATCCCGTCTCTGATGAAACCTCCGATGTCAATAAAAGAGGCTTGGTTGCACCGCAGAGCAGGCACACAAGCAGTTCCCGAGAAAGCGTGCAAACATCGTTTGTTGATCAATCCAATGCAGCCACCAGCACCTCAAAGCAAGGCTCCATTAAGTTTTTCACAAATCCTGTGCTCAAAGAGGTGGAAGGTTGTCTTGAAAAGTCAAGGAAGCAAACGAAGGAAACTAAGCAGCTAAAAGACACTCGAAGTTACAATTTGAAGACTTTAACAGCAGTGGGAAATACCGAGAAACCTAAGGGCACAAATGGGCTGGTAAAAAAGATTTCTTTAAAATCTTCGGATGCTTCTACGAATGTTTCCAACCCACAACCAACTCAATCAACACAAACCGCCAAGTTAAAAGCTGAAGACGTAATTGACATAATTATAAGGGAGCTGCAAAAAGAACAACGGCGGCGTGCTGTTGATCAGACCCCACATTTAGAGGACTGTAGATTAGAAGCAGCCGAAACTTCAGTTTCACAAAAAAATGTCCTAACACGTAGAAAACAAAGCGACATGCAAGCTGGTTTCAATCCTTGTGCAAAACCTTATTCTTATTCAAAACAAAGCAAGTCATTTGGAATTTGCAAAAGTTGTCAAAACCAAAACATTCCAACCGAAGTGTGTACCACAGCTTGTCAAACAAACAAAAGTGGACACTTATCAAAAGAAGTTGTTAACAGTCAAGTTGATGCGTGTATGTCAAGTATACCAAACAATCAGCCCGTACCAAACATTCACGTGCACTTTCCTTGCGATATTCGTATTGCCAACATGCCTGAAGCTCATGAAACAAGTGTTCGCGTGACGGAAGATTGGCCATCTAACTTTGGTCGACAAAGCAAGCAATCAGTTTGCTGTCCGTTTCGTTGTACTGGAAGAGCACGTTCACAGCGTTGCGCTTCTAACAATGTGTTTTCCTCGACACGAAACCGTGGAGACCTTGGACCATCACGGAACGAATCGAATAATCGCCCGACGACGAAACCCACACCACCCGAAATCTTTCACCAGAAAAGTCACTCCACTGGTCAGACAGTATCACAAGACAACCAAGATGCATTGTGCACTCCTCCAAGATCACAACCTGTTCCGGATTATTATGGATTAGACAAAGCTGTGGTTTTCGTGAAAAGAATGAGACGAATGAGAAAAATTTATCAAATGAAGTATGGGCGATTGCCGAACAAAAAGAAAGCTTCTTATTGCTTTCGTCATAAACTTGATGAAGTGTCAGCATCATGTGAGCGTTGTGCTATCATGACGAAATATCTCGACGAAAATGTTGATGATGAAACTGTTTCGTCCTATACAGTCCAGTCGAACGAAATACAGTATGCATTTCTTCATTAAATCAAGGTTCAAAGCAAAGGTCCTGGCGAAAGTAGGCTCTTCCCGACAGAAATGTTTCGAGGGATTTTGACGTTTTTGGTAAGACATCGCATCTAGCTAGAGTTTGTACCCGGTTTTGTTCGAGGGAAATCGAGCGCCGTAAGCATTATTACATCACTTTATTATGACGCTGTCTGCTTAGGAAGACGAGTGACTGCAAAGGTTTGACTCCTTACATTTCATCATTCCGTTGTAACTTCCACTTTTCTCCAGGGACGGATTGAAGATGCGTGTGGCTCTCTATGTCATTTAAACTTTGTGAGGTACCCGTTAATTTTTCGACACAACCGTTCCCTTCTTGGAATCGTGAGTGAAAGCGAACTGCGTGTTAAGCTATGAACAGTAGAGTTTCTAGGTATTTCACCTCCTTGAAGCTATCGTTACTGCGAATGCCACGTTGAGAATATTGCTGTCTCAACTTTCCAACAGTTTGCTTTGTGTACATGAGGTTGTTCGTTGGCGGAAATAAATTAACCTTTTTTCCAAAAATGCGGCAAAATTTTTCCATTTTTTCAGTTTAGCCACCACGGTTTCATGCAAGTGCAACAGCAATGCATTTCACTCACCGAGATCACTCTATCTGGTTGCCTAACTCTTATAGCTGTATAAAAGGCTTCAAACGTTAAGTCTGTCAGCACTTGCCTGGGGGCCCTCGTAAGGTGCCGGACCTATTTTGATAAAATAGGCTCTGGACCCATTTGTATAAAATGTGCTCAGTAGTGGTTACAACGTCTTATGTCCGACGGTAATGTCCCTGAACAACTTTATTCAGTGCAGCCATTGGCAGTTGTGCAACTGTTTCGGTTGACTTCCCTTATAATAAAAGCCTTCATAACTAAGCATATAGCTTGCCCTTGAGCTAGCCCAACTATGGATCTTGCCTCTAAATTCTCCAAATGAGAGCAAACTTTTTGTAAGCCTCTATTGTTGAAATAACTCTTTCTATGACTGCCAATCAGTGGTGAAACTAGAATAATTTTCTTTCCGGAACGATCCAGTATTTGTCAATACCCTCCCAAACTTTCAGCCATAAGTATAAAAAAGCAATCAAGAGCACCTCTATCTTTGGCCCACCCTGTATTGTACCTTTTAAAAATACAAAAAACGTACGGTACATTCTGAACACCACCGTTTCAAAATCAACCAAAAAGCGTTAGGCTCTAGGCTACGTACGGCAACTTGCACTATCTCCGAAAGTGGTTCAGGCAATGCAACTTAAGTAACTTGAGTAGTCTAAATTTAACAGCTCATACTATAGCCTACTTGCTAATACTGTTTTTGCAATCTACATACCCTAAAATAGCAAACCTGATACAAATACTTTACATCGTTTGCAGGGCCCTAGGCTGTTGTAAAGGGGGCTTTTGTGAAAGGTTTGCGATTGATGTCATACAAATTAGTACTGCACGCAGGACCGGATTTCACTGATGCGAGGCCGTAGGTTAATCCACTTGTGAGGACCCCTCACCCATTGTTGCGACAAAAAAAGGAAAGCGTCAATCAATTCGCAAAAATCGGAAAATTATGCTCTGGGAGGGGCACAAAAACCTTGGGGGGCCCTGCCCCCGAATGCTCTCCCCGTGACTAGAGGCCTAGTCCTTCGAATGAAAGTGGCGTTCACTCTTGCAAGAGTGAAGTATATTGCATTGTAGGTCCAATTTGCTGTTTCGGCTTAATTACGAGTGGTAGCGGCACACCGTCTAATGTCCATCACAGCGGTATATTAGTCATAAACATGGACGTAGTTAGGGACACATTAGCTATGCCCACACCCCTCCAAATGAAAAGAATACTTTGTGGTATCATCTACATACAGATCAATTCTAATAATTCGCAGTGTTTTTTTGATATTCATATAGGCCATTTTCTCAAAATGGTCGTAGCACGGTTGACTGAGCACGATGCCGTCATAAAGCACTGCTCAGAGGGGCCCCGCCCCTAAGTCTTGCATTGGGCCCCGCAACTGCTAGGGCCGGCCTTGCCGGTACCCCTTATTTTCTTGGGTCCGCGTCGAAACTTTCATACTGTAGCTTCTTTGTACAGTAATCAGAATCAGCTGTCTTGCTAAGATTTACAAATAGATTAATTGTTACACTGGCAGTTGGCTTTTAAACTAATAACTGTAGTCTTTAATTACAGAGAAACTGATCATGCGNACTTTACCATTACCGGGTCCCCGTACCTGCCGGGCCCGGGCAGTGACGGATTTAGGAAGTGCGGGGCCCAAGGCCATCTTAGGTTTCGGGGCCCCACGCAACTGTGACCTATTTGGCCGTTTGTGTAAAAAACGTGAAAGTATCCCCCTCTTGCGTGTAGTGCCCCCTGAAAAATCTATCCTTTGTGGTGCCGACTTTGGTTCAACAATTACCTTAGATCAGGGATTCCCAACCTTTTAACGATCTCGTACCACTTGGACACCTCGTACTGTCAACGTGTACCACTTCTTCCAGAACAACTAATTTGATCGAATCTTAGTTTATTCAGAAGAATAATATACATTTAAATAACAATAAAAACCACAACTAAATTTAATGAGATTTTTGTTTTTGTTTACCTTCCACCAATTGGTCGATGCGTGGCGTAAATTTG
>JGI24159J19872_10008270_pt1 | contig 13625 bp, 18 predicted proteins | sample Ectturendosymbi4_FD_19872 | JGI IMG/M metagenome (IMG submission 19872) | reverse complement strand
TTGCTTGCACAAGGCATTTCGGCTAAAAATAAACAACATAAATCCAACGTACTCGCAAACCAATTCGCTCTATCCAGTAGTTCGGCAAATTATCCACTTTGTTTTGTTAACGTGATCGTACCAATTAAAACACGACTTTTGCGTCAAGAACTTTCTCTTGCGACGCCAATTGACCCACGAATAAATCAACCTTTACCCTTAAAGAACTTATCTCCGCTGTCCAAGACGCCAAGAACACTACACCCGGACCTGACAACTTATGCTACGAAATGTTTAAAAATTTGTCCACAAAATCATTGGAAGTCATGCTGCAGTTGTCCAACAAAATTTGATTCACAGGCAAAATTCCTCTGTCCTGGCTGCATTCAATTGTAGTTCCTATTGCCAAGCCAAACCAACCCTCGCACTTACCGTCCTCCTACCGGCCAATCTCCCTTACCAGCAATGCTTGCAAACTCTTTGAAAAAAGGGTTGTATGTCGACTCAGCTGGTTTTTGGAGTACCACAAGATCCTTAGTATCTCGCAGCTCGGCTTCCGACAGCGCCAAAAAACAACGGATCACATTCTCCGTCTCCATGACGCAATTCAGAAGTCCCTGGGTAACAAACACAACGTTTTGTCTGTATTTATTGATCTAGACAAGGCCTGCTATATGGTGAACAAAGATGTTCTCCTTTCTAAGCTACTAAGGTAAGGAATTTCAGGTCGCATGTTTAGATTTATCCATTCATTTCTTTCAAATCGCACCTTTCAAGTAAGACTTGGGTCCACGTTATCCTTGACCGAACGTCTTGAGAACGGTACTCCTCAAGGAAGCGTCCTTAGTCCCATACTCTTCTCGTTAATGATAAATGATCTCCCGGAGCGAATAACCTCTCCTGCAGTGTTGTACGCGGATGATTTTTGCTTCTGGGAATGTGGTTCGGATATAACCCTCTTGAATCAACCGTGTCAACGCTTTTTATTTAAAGTGTGCAACTAGTGTGAAGAATGTGGGTTCAAAATATCTAGCACCAAATCTGCGGCGGTACTACTCACAAGGAAACACGATCCAGTACCCTTTTCCTTGATTCTGCCGGACGGTAACCGCCTACAAATGAAGAACGAATAGAAGTACGTAGGATTAAAGTTTCAGCGAAACGGGTCTTACTCGAAACATGTACAGAATGTTGCGTCGAAAGGCAGGGCTTGCCTAAATGTCATTAGGATGTTGAAAGGCACGTCCTGGGGTGCAGGAAAACGTTCATTACTTACGGTCTACAGGTCGCTTGTTAGATCCGTAATAGAGTATGGTACGGAGGCCTACGTTTTCACATCTCCCAGTCCACTAAAACCATTACACAAGATCCAAGTGATGCACTGCGTTTATGTACTGGAGCCATGGCCAGCACTCCACTGATCTGCTTCCATCACGCTTGCGATGAAATGCTTTTACTCATTAGGCACAAGTTTTGTGCTTACAATTCAAAGCCCATCTCTTAACGTTCTGCGACCATCCCGCTCAGTCGTTACTTGAGGGTTGCTGGCAGGAGCGTTTTCCTGATTCGCCTAGTTTCTGCTCCTATAATATGTTTACAAAGGTTGCGGTTGCTCACTCCCTCTTCGCCGCCGTTCCCTTGCGCATCCCGAATATTCCTCCTTGGTCGCTACAGAAACCCGTTGTCGACTTCGCTCTCTTACAGTTCGTCCATCAAATGACATCTGCGTTCGTTGCACCTCTTTTCTGGTCGCATGTACACAATACATATGACCAGTGTGTTAAAATCTATACAGATGGATCAAAAATGTCTACTCGAACCGGCTGCGGCATATACATAGCGGAAAAAACTAAAATATTCGGTTGCAATCAACAAGTTTTCCTCCTCCATCACCTCCGAACTCTTCGCCATTCTCCACGCACTGTACCTTGTTTACTCATTAAAAATTGTCAAGGTCGTTATTGTCACAGACAGCCTCAGCTCATTGCAATCAATCACAAATTGGAACTGGAAAAAACATAGTTTCTCAAACAAAATCACACTCTGTTCGACACTTGCAAGCTCGGGCGACGAGATTCGTTTCCTTTGGGTTCCTGGCCACCAACATATCCCAGGAAACGAAATGGCTCATAAACTGGCGAAACTCTCCACTGCTGAAACTTCACTTTCCCCACCACAAGGTGTTCACTACAAACATATAACTACGCGAATAAACTTTTCTGATATGTTCTCTGCCCTATACTAACACTGTTTCCAAGAGTGGGTCATTCAACACCAGACCGACACACGAGCTAATGCTTACAAAGCTATCTTTCCTGCCCTGCTACGGTCTTCTCTGCCGATCCGTTCCCTTTTTCCTATTATTTTCCGTTTGTGCACTGGTCACTGCAAATTGAACCATCATCTGTCACGCATTGGCTCTCACCCTGACGGGCTCTGTGGCCAGTGTGAAATACATGAAACGGTGGAACACATGATCGAAGTCTGTCCCAAATACTTGACGGCGAGAAAGCATCTGAAACTTGCACTCAGTCAACTCGGTATTTCTTTTCATACCCCGGAAATCCTCCGTAGCACAGCTGCTGCAAAGTTTGTAGAAACGTTTGTGCGAGAGTCAGGCGTACGTCTATAAATCTTTTTACACGGAGCTGGAACTACAAGACCTCGTAGTCAGAAAGTGCCATCAACCCCCCTCATAATAATAATAATAATAATTTGTTCGCCGTGTTAGAGTAAGGTGGCCGTTGTGCTGCTTAGTTAAGTTGAAGTAACAGTGATCTTTGCAGTGAGTGGTAGTAACTCAGCTGTCAGTGTATCGGCTCGGCTTGTGTTAACCTGTTTCGTTGTTGTAATTGCTGCGGTATCTATGAGGTTACCAGGGATAACTATTATTGTTGTTGTATCTACGCAGGTGAATTAGCGTTGAAGTCCCTGGTGCCGTGAATGTTTGTAAAACACACTACGACCTTCTCTCTAGATACACCACGATATTGCACGACGCCCTCGCAAGTGTAATCTGACTTTCTGTAACACTGTTACGTGATCATCGTGGATCTTTTCCTGTAATTGTATGCTGCGAAGAGTTGAATGACTGCTAGTACAAATGTACCGTCCTGGGTTGTTGCATCGAGAGTAGGTTGTGTGCTTTCACAAGTCATAGCAGCCAGCGGAGATTACCTTTGAAGTTGAGCTTCACACCTAACATTGTTGTGCACCCACCATAATTTTACAAACAACGGTTTGTCATTACCACTGACGTCACATTGCGAGAACGGCGCGTGGCGCAATAGTTGCTCTTCATTGGATGGGGCTTGCCCTGGTGTATTTGTGGAGAAAATCTGTTGATCGAAGAAAAGTGCTACCTAATTATATCTGAACTGTTGTTAATTGATTTTTTGTACTGTCAATAAACCTTGCATTAGTTTTGTCTACTGAACAGTTTCACAGTTATAGCGAAATTGAAATGGAACAGCTGCAGCGCAAATGACGTCAGCGGCGCGTGGCGCAATAGCAGCAGCTACGCCAGACACGTTCGGGCAAGCCTCACATCCGTGCTACAACTATTGCTGACGTCACTATTTATTTAATTAGTTAACAAAGCTATAACACTTCAAACAATTTTTGGGATCGAGTCATCCTCTGTGAAAAACATAGTGACAATTAAGTTTTTAATTGTCTATAAGGAAATGATATCGCTAATTTTGATTTTTAATTAGTTTCATATAAATTGACAATATATTATCTCACTTTAGTCAGTTTGCACCTGCTTGACCATCAATGTCAAAAATATCAACCGTTATAAGAAAATGAGGTCCTTTGTGACGATCATTGTGACTAAAAATAGTATGCGACAAAATGGTGGCGATTGTGATGTCATCGGGTGTGATGTCACATATGTGAGGTCATCACCGGAAATGTTAAAAAATAACATCCGTTATAACAAAATGGTAGCCGTTGTGACTAAAAATAGAATCCCACAAAATGACGGCTATTGTGATGTCACATACTGTGACGTCACCGCCATCAAATCGTGATGTCACCGCCAGAAATGTTGATTTAAGTTAACGGCATATACAACTATCAAGGTGCACAGATGCGGACTTCATTAGGGTACACACATTGCTTTTGAATCAGCGAGCTTTGGAAAAATTGTTTTTTTCCGTACTACATGTGGCATACATTTTCAAGAGCTTTTAACATTTTGCAGATAGCTGTTAACTTTTATGTGAGCGCATGAAAAAGAGGCTTAACATCACATGCCATCGGTTGAACGGTTAGTTTTTCAAAACAACCACATTGAATTAATGTTTCACATTTTTTTTATTATTAAAAAGAATCTTTATCGTAGGCGTAACGAAACCGTAACTCCTCCAACGAACCAACGATTTCTCAATTGGCAAACAATTCAGTATCGCTATCAGCGATAACAGTACTCTCTGAGTCACTGCTGTTGGTTGAGGTCTCTTCAGAAGGTGACGGTTTAGCCGACATTGACGAGGCAGTCTCAGCAAAGCACGTTTCACGTTTGCTGCTATTTGACAGAGATGAACTTTTACCCCCATCTTGGTCATTGCTTGTTGCCTTTTGCCGACGCATCGCTCGTCCACCCTCCCAGTCGGAAGAGCCGGAAAGCACGCGCTGCGTAGCTTCCGCCACTTCTGCATGCGCACTTCCTTTGTAGTTTGTGTGTTAAAGAACTTCTGTAAAAAACAAAAAGAAAAATAATGTCGTACCAACAAGAGAAGCAATGTCCCCGATGGCACGGAAGCAGAAACAACGTGGTCCGTACGGTAGCAACATAAAACGCGGAGACACACGCGGCAGAACACCCTAGGCGCAAATGACATGCAGACGTTGACAAGTCGCAGGCCTCACGAGCAATTCGTAAAGCACACAGATACACGACAGAAATCAAAAGTAAAACAAGTTTGTTTGTCCTTTCGTGGGTCATGTGCCCCTGCACAAGTCTGACAAAAATATAAATGTCTTTGTAAGACACATGTTACATTAACCGAAACTATGTTTTAGTCAATGCAATCGTAGTATGCAGAAAAATCTCAAATCGAAATTATAAATCATAGCTGCACCAAAAGTTGCCACCACCGCAAAATTAACAATCCTGTTGGACAAGAGCAAAAACACTGGTGAATCAGAGAATAAATCTATCTTCTTTTGCATTGATTCAGTTTTACATGACTAAATTTACAACTTATTTGTACATTGAGGTCACAATCGCAGGAGCAAACACGGCAAACTTGTTAAAACACTGTCCACACAATGCTAGGGCTAACACAGACGTTGCGAAAGCGCAGCACAACGTAACTTGCTTCGTTAAAGGACTCATGAAAATTTGTGCCAAAGCGATGAAACGTGGTGCAAACAATTTTGCTTGATAAATTTTGTATAGGTTTTTGCTCGCAACTAATGGATCTGAAAACGTTCTTGAGTGTGATGCTGGAAAACTGGTAACGTCTTGTCAGCGTAAAACTTGTTCAAACATTCAAAGTCAAGAGTGAGGGGGAACAGTGAAATGTCAAGTGTTATTAGAAAAAGTGACTACGCTAAAATGAAAACCGCCCGCTAATTGCGCTAACAAGTTTTACAGCGAACCGAAATGACTCGCCGGTTCAAGATATAGTCGTACTTGCTGTCTGGCGCTAGGCCGCCGGTATGGTTTTCGCGCTGACTTTTGAGAGGGCAAGGTGTTCTTTTTTAAAGGCTCTGGAGGGAAAACCAGACCTGAGAGAAACAAAAATACTGCACAAAAACTTCAGTCACGTTGCTTCAATGAATTTTCCACCTTTTTTGGAGGGCTGCTTTGAGTGAAAATTCCCCAAAACCAAGGGTGGTTTTGTTGATGTTTGACTTTGAAAGTTTATTGCACCTATTTAAAAAATGGGAAAAATGATAAAATTGCAGAAATTGTTGCTATGCCTGTTCCGAAGCGTCCTGTCTAGTTTTCAAGTAAATCATTGCAGAGAAAAAAGTTCTAAGAGTTTTTTTATCACCGGGTCTTCGACAGCGTTTTCTGCTTTTCGACTGCGTTCGGAAAGGCGCGTGCGTTCACCGTTGCTCTGCCCATAGCTAAATAACTTAAACAGTTTGGGCTCAATTTGACTAAAACCTACAGCACTGTTTCGCTTCGGTGGATAAAACCTTCATAGCTATTTTCGTTGCATTATCTGAACAACGAAAAAATTGTTGCACAAAGTGTAGCATAAAAATGCAACGCAAAATTTTCTTTGCGCACGTAAAAGCAACGCCAAACTTTATTTGCACAAAAAAACAAAGCAAAATTTTTATTGCATGTCGCAGGGGCATTCGACAATGCTCAGCTTTTGCAGGCTGAAATGAAGTAACGCTTCTGCTGTTGTTGATGAAGAAAAAATCTGAATATCACAGTACATAATTTCATTACCTTGTAGCAGCGGCATTTCAAATTTGTAGTGCATGAAACTAGAGGCAAAAATTACAACAGTTTTTATCAGTTTGTCGTGAATATGGTTTGAGATTTGCCAAAAATTTATGCGCGCATGTTCAGGTGCATAGTGTTGTTGCAATGGAAAAGCACAAGCGGCAAGGGTGCAATGCTAGTTATTGTTGGCAACAATCCCTACAGTTATCCAGAGATCTTTATTTTTCGCAGAAAGCGAAAAGATCACACGCCGCGATAACTGGATTATTGCTTGTTCGCACAACAATGGGTGCTATTCTTTGCTATCCCGTTCCCTGGTTCACAAAGGTTTTACACTAACGGGCCATTTGAAACCTGCCAACTGCGAAAAGTGGCAAGTGCGAATGTTTTCTAAGCAGCGCGGAGCACGCAGCTGTACCAGTTACATGCTCTCGAAAACAAAACAATTTTACACTAATGGGCCGTTTGATATCTGACAAATGGGAATGTTTTCGAATCAGCGCGGAACGCATTGCTCAAGCAGTTACTTGCCTTCGAAAAGATTATTTATGCAAAAGTGGAAATCGTCAAATCTCTACATCATATGTTCTAACTCAGTAAGAAAATTTCTGACTGATTATTTATCCATATCGCATTGGCATGTGTTCAAAAAGTCTTTACCGTAATGGGCCGTTTGAAATCGGACAAATGGGAATGTTTTTGAATCAGCGCGGAGCACATTGCTCAAGCACTTACTTGCCTTCAAAAAATATTTATGCTAAAGCGAAAATGGTCAAATCTCTACTGTACATCATATGTTCTAACTCAGTAAGAAAATTTCTGAGTATATATGTATCCACATTGTATTGGCATGTGTTCAAAAATGTGTTCAAAAAAGCATAGGCCGACACATCTGCGATAACATTTTAACGAGTTTGTGTGCTCATAAGTCCCGCTCTTTTGAAAATCAACGAAAGATGTTTGCTGACAAGAACATGTATTAAAATATGCGCTTTTTGTCAATAACTGAAAGTTAACTGCAGGGACCCGAATAGAATGAACAGTCCAAACATATTTGTGGCCCGCCACTATTCGTAATTATTAAACAACAAATCATTGGTAGAATATTTTTATACTTCTATAACACACGATATGAGCTCAGAAGCGAGTTTGTTTACAAGCTCTTTTGGGTATTTTATCATTACTTAATGATGTATAACTAAGAATTATTGCTTTTGTTGGAGGATTTACATGGCCGTCTTTTACCCAGATTCTACCAGGGAAGTTTATCAGCAATGCTCATTTGGCGCTATGAATCCTGTTCAACGTACACGCGTTGACACAGAGCGAGCCTATGGCGCGGTTATGGTTTGTGTCAACACTCCCCGACCTTTTCGGAAAAGGGAGTGTATTCATCCAAATTAGAGGTTTTATTCAGAATCATACATGCTTTTAAGCCAGAAATTATTATCTACCGTAATTCCAAGACAAGTGGGCTGGACAGTGGACGCTTTTGGTGAGATGTGCACGACCAACAGGTTGCCTCTAACCGTTCAAATGCAAGGTCTTTTGCTCAATACACCTTTTCCATGGTACAAGACATTTGTTTTCGCAAGCGCTGCGTGTCCATGTATTTATGCGAGTTTTGCGTACAAGCCATCACAATAACCAACAGGCCAGTCCATCAAAACAAATCAGCTGTGGACTAGTTACGTGCCGTAACTCCGAACAAGCGTTGACGCAACTACTTGAATTACATAACTATCTTTCAACTTGTTCGTGATCGAAAATTCTTTATCTGAACCCGCAAAAACTTACGCAGGCTAGAATTTCTGTAGTGCTCATTACAAACAAATCTGCTAACGTTTTGGCCAATCGCAGCAAAAACTATTTAACAGTTTTGAAAACCTCAAAATAGCCGCATTAATATTTTCGTCTCCACTATCAATCATTATCAGTTTGCCATCTGGAAACGCATTATCTCTACATGCATCAAACTGCTATAAGTACTTTTTTCCAAAATGGAAAAACGAAAAGATAAAAAAATACTGAGCTGCATGCAGCACTTACTTTCTGAAAGGACCACCAAGCGGTGAATTCTTAGAGCCTTCTTCCTGCGCTGTCGGCTGAGCCCAAGTCCACTCCAAGACTACTACAAAGCCAGTGTATTCTTCATAAAAACTGTATAAACTTTAAAACAGTGTTTCGCAGATTGTAACCTTCCACCCCAGAAGCAACCATGGAATAGTTTGATACAGACTGTGCCTCGAACATTGCCGCAGGGCCTGCTTTCCACATTGATTCAGACTCTGCTTCAGACACTGCCTCAGGCCCTGTTTTCCACTTTGTCTCAGACCCTTCCTCAGACTCTGCCTCAGACACTGCACAAGGCCGTGTTTCCCACTTTGACTCAAACTCTGCTTCAGACACTGCCCCAGACACTGTTTTGCACTTTGTCTCAGACCTCTCCTAAGACTCTGCTTCAGACACTGCCCCAAGCCCTGCTACACACTTAGACTAAGACCCTTCCTCAGACTCTGCCTCAGACACCGCCCCAGGGCCGGATTTCCACTTAGATTCAGAATGTGCCTAAGACACTGCCCCAGGCCCTGTTTTCCATTTTGTCTCAGACCCTTACTCCGGCTCTGCCAAAGACACTGCCCAAACACGTGTTTTCCACATTGTCAAAGACCTCTGTTAAGACTCTGCCTCAGACACTGCCCCAGGCCCTGATATCCACTTTGATTCAGTCTCTGCATCAGACACTGCCCCTGGCCCTGTTTTCCACTTTGATTCAGACTCTGCCTCAGTCACTGCCCAAGGCCCTGCTTTCCACTTTGACTCAAACCCTTCCTCAGACTATGCCTCAGACGCTGCCCGAGGGCCGGAATTCCACTTAGATTAAGTCTGTGTCTCAGACACTGCCCCAGGCCCTGTTTTCCACTTTGTCTCAGACTCTTCCTCAGATTCTGCCTCAGACAATGCCCAAGCCCCTTATTTCCACTTTGTCTCAGACTCTGCTTCAGACACTGCCCTAGACCGTGATTTCCACTTTGATTCAGACACTGCCTGAGACACAGCACCAGGCCCTCCTTTCCACTTTGATTTAGACACTGCCTCTGATAACACCCAATGCCCTGCTTTCCACTTTGATTCAGATTCTGCTTCAGACAATGCCTCAGGCCCTCCTTTACACTTAGACTCAGACCTTTCCTCAGACTCTGCCGCCGACACTGCCCGAGACCCTACTTTCCATTTTCACACAGAATCTGCCTCGAACACTGCCCCAGGCTCGTCTATCCACTTTGATTCAGTCTTTCCCTCAGACCATGCCCCAGGCCCTGCTTTCCACTTTGATTCAGACTCCGCAGCAGACAGACACTGCCTAAGTCCCTGCATTACACTTAGACTCAGAACCTTCCTCAGACTCTGCCTCAGACATCGCCCAAGGCCCTGCTTGGCACTTTGACTCAGACCCTTCATCAGACTCTGACTCAGACACAGTCCCAGGCCCTGATTTACAGTTTGAATCAGACACTTCCTCAGAATCTGCATCAGACACTGCCAAAAGTCCTGCTTTCCACATTGATTCAGACTATGCATCAGACACTGTCCCAGTCCCCGCTTTCCACTTTGATTGAGACTCTGAATCACACACAGCGCCTGGCCCTGCTTTCCACATTGAATCAGACAGTGCCTCACACACTGACCAGTTATTATTTTCAACTTTGTCTCAGACCCTTCCCCAGACTCTGCCTGAGACACTGCCCAAGGCCCTGATTGAGACGTTGGCTCAGACTCTGCTTCAAGCACTGCCCCAGGCCCTGTTTTCCACTTTGTCTCAGACCCTTGTTTAGGCGGCCAGCAGCACTAGAAAACATTGCAAAACCAACTTTCTGCTTTCAACGTTAGAAAAAGGTACCGACAATACTTTGATTGTCGACATTAGGAAAGCGTAATACTTTCATGATTGCTGCATATCTATCAGTTTTTTTACATTCGGACAAGCATTTCAAAAAATATTAGGATTGATTTTACAGTAAAAGTCGTGTGTATACATTCACAGGAATAGTTTCACGTTGCGCTCGATGCATAAATTTTATCTACACACAATGAAAGTGAAGCATCGCCAAAACGACAAGAAAATCAAACAAGTAGGGCTGCATCAACAAAGTTTCTAAACAGCACAGAGAAAATGGAAAAACGTAATGGTCAAAATGATTTTCTATTCGTCGTCCCTCAATACAGTCGCAGTACATTCATATTGTTCGGCACTGACTTTTTGGTAATTCATCTGAGTGATCTTTCTTGCAAGTTGGTCTAGTTCAGACCTGTTCATTTGTGCCTGCACCATGTCACATTTCTTTGGGACTCTTTGAGTTACTTTTGTGCAGAGCAAATGATTTAAAGCAGAATTCGTTTTCAATATTGCCGAAACGTGTTTGTTTATACCGACTACGTGACGTTTTGTGTTGACCACACACCTAGGCGTTTAGAAGGGTTCCACAAATAAAAAACAGGGTCCTCAATTAGAAAATCTGAGTCGTGAGACCAGGCAGAAACAGTAAGCTAAAGCCCTGCTTTCAGCCACGCAACCTAAACTGCAACAGACTAAGCTTTGCGGATTTTCCTACTGATGCTTGCTTTACAAAACGTGTTGGAAATGAAAAGCAAAAAGCGCTTTTTTATTCACACACATCTTTTCAAATAATGTACATAGGCTATTTTCAAATAGCGTGCTGTATTTCCAGTTTGCATCCTTCGTGTGAACGAAGAATGCAATGCCTAAGCTAGCTCGTAGCCAGGTATACTTCGTTATTTTGTCATATTTTCTGCCTAAATTGGGTTGGAGTTCAAGCGCAAGGACTAAGGAGCACAAAAACAACTTTGCACATTTTTTTCTTTGCACATTTTTCGTTGATTCATTTTCAAATTTTTATACTTTTCACGTTGCTTGGGTGCACACAGCAAGCATAGCGCGATTTTCTACTAATCCTTGTCTAATAAAACTACTTGGAGTTGGTGTGCAAACAAGCAACAGTTACTTACACAAGTAAGGTATGTTTTATATTCACACAGATTTTCACAATTCTTGGGGGTTATTTTCGAACACTTTCGACTTTGCATGGTTCATGTGAAACAGAGTGCAATATGTAGGCTAGACTATTGCAAAGCATACATGGCAATTTTTGTTGCTGATGCTTGTTGCCTAAAGTGCATTGGAATTCAAGCGCAAAGACAGGAGTTGTACAAACAATAAACATTTTTATACGCAAGCTTTTCCTTGGATTTTTTTCAAATGTTTGCACTTTTGAAAATAGTTTTGAAAGTTTACAAGATGTGCGCGCAGAGTGCAAGCTTGTCGATATTTCCTGCTGATGCTTTTCTACTAAAACTAGTTGGACTTGACGTGCAACAAGCAGACGTCATATGTTCAAACACATTTTTGCATTTTTTTGGTGCATCTATGCAAATCTTTCTACTTTTCATGACGTTTGTAAACGTTTTGTAGAGTATAGGCGCAAATAGAATGATTCGTACTGATTGCTATCCACTGAAACTAATTGGAACGGCTAACAACACCAGTGCAGAAAACGAGACAGCGGCGGTTTCTAAAGCTGTCGCTGGTGCGAAATTTGGGTCAACCTTTGTTGCAAGGACGTCGTGCTTTGTTNATCCTGAGGAACAGTTGGGATTGCACAAATAAAGTGTCTACAGATCATCACACAGCGAAAATCCAGCAAAAGTGCTGTGGCCACACTTGTTTCTCTGTTCGTCACCATTCATTGCAATCACAGTATACATTCATACATTTTCGGCATCGAAATGTTGCTATTTTTGTTAAGCTAAGTGATACTTTTAGAAAGTTAGTCTCATTGGCGCCTGTCAGTTGCGCCTACATCACCACAATTGCGTGGGACAGTTTGAAATCTATCATCAATATTGCCTAACAACTACCATTGTGCAGATACTGTGGTACCTCTCAAAGCTAAAACCGAGAATATGCTTTGCGTTTATGCTTGTCATATCGAATGCTTTGAAATCGAAATGCAGGTTTCAAAGCGCAGATTACGAATACAAAATGTTGCTGGTTGCACTGAAGCAAATTTGTAATGCATATTGAATATGCAGAACGAATACAGAAATTCCCCCGTTTTCAATCATATCGAGCGCAAGACCATAATATATATGCAAGCGCTTGTCTTGGTGGTGTACACCTGGGCTGAAAATGTAGCGATTTACTTGTTTGAGAATCATGTTTGACAAATTAGATCTTGCTGCTCAATGAAGAATTTTGCATCTATGTTTTGCCATGCTGATGAAGATTGCATACATATGAACAATGCATTCAAATTGTAGCAGAACGCGAAATAATACTGTTCGCCTAACGTTTTGCATATCTAATACGCCAAAGCATAGTTGAAATGCTACCTGCGCGCTGCCCATGCGCTCATTTCATTGACTAATTGCAGATGTTTCTAGTTTTCATGATGCTCGTGAACGTTGTGTGAGGTGTGTTCTTCCTGTTGTTTCCTGTTTGCTAAAAACAACTGGTTTTGATGTGCAAACAACCCGAAATCACACAAATAAAAATGTTTTATATTCACAAATTTTTTTGAAATCTTGAAGAATTTTTTCAAATGTTGTATTTCGACTTGCACGAACGAAACGTCGAGAGTGCAACACGTAGGCTAACCCAAGGAAAAGCATCATGTTTCACTTACTAATGCTTGTTGCCTGAAGTGCTTTGGATTTCAATTTCACAGGCAAGAATTGCAAAAATGAGTAATCTTTTTTGTTGCAAACTTTGTCTTGCAATGTTTTCATATGTTTGCAATTGTGGGTAGATCTTCGGAAATGTTTCGACTGTTTCTATTAGACAGCTTGCTGATCACTCAATAAAAATTTCCATGAAAGCGTTAGTAGACTTGTAACACACTGTATCATTTTTGTTTTTCCTGCAAAATTTCAGAAACTTTTCCGAGTTGGAGAAGATCGAAGTAAGCTGCGAATAATGTTATCTACTCTTTCTAGAATGAACTACGCAGTTTTTTGGCAGTTACATTTCTGTTGGTGTCTTTTCCCCTACGTCTCATTAGATTCCAATGAATAATTCTTCGTGTGAAAGACCTGCACAATGTAACGTTCATGCTGAGAATCTTCGTCAGATTCAGCACCTGCACCTTTCAGCACTTAGCACTAACACTTGCACCTACGTTGCTTGCACCGTGTCGTTTTATTTGTCAAAGTG
>JGI24159J19872_10008269_pt1 | contig 13625 bp, 4 predicted proteins | sample Ectturendosymbi4_FD_19872 | JGI IMG/M metagenome (IMG submission 19872) | reverse complement strand
TGATACATCACTGCATGCTCTCAATCTTGGCTACGGTTTTTACCACGATAATCTAATTTACCGTATCAAGCGATCTTAAAATATTGTACCATTTATACAAAACATACTAACTTAGGATAGCCTGACACGATGTGCAGTAGAGTTATTGGTGAACTTTCAACGTATCTGCCTGTCATGCTCTGCTTTCATAACTTAACGATGATTCCGCTGCACGTATCAACATTTCACTGACAACTCACCACAAGGACACAGCAGATACACCTAATCTTGACGTATTTTACTGGAAAATCGACTTCGCGTTAATTAGGCATTTTCAATCCTGACGACACGAACAGAAAATCCTGCTTACTCAGCTTTCAAGGAATATTGTAAATGTACTTTAAGATTCATTTCAACAGCCTGAAGCAAGAGAAAAACTTTGAAAACTGTTTGCCACGGAAAAACGTCAAATCCTGGTGAACAGAAGCAGTTTCCATCACGTCTATGACTCACCAAAGCGACTGCCAAAATTTAGTCGCTTGACAATTGGCGCTAGTCAAGCTCTTCAACCTCGGTAATAATAGCATTTGATCGCAGTGTATATTTCTCTAACGGTCATAGCGTGTGTTGAAATTGCAAAAGTCTTGCTTAGCTTTCATCGTTTCACCCGTAAGATTTTGCTTGAAAGTTACAGGACTGAAAATGCGTAGTTAACGTGAAATCGATATCCTAGTAAAATACTTTATAATTACAGTAGGTTTAGCTGCTTTGCCCTTGTGGTGAACTGTCAGCGAAACGATGTACATTAGTGGTGAAGACGGGAATATCGTCCCCATCTCTTTTGAACTTCGTAATAGGCCACCGAAACCGAAACGTGGACGTTTTTCTGAAACATCGGCCGAGGCGGTTAGGCCCATTTTCGTTTTGATAAATCGTTTCACCCGTTCGCTTTGTTACTACGCTACTGCTTGTAGTCTCCGACCAAAAGAACTGAAACCGAGTGACAACGTAGTCTTGTACCGCTTAATAGCTCAACGACAGAGTGCCCCCAGCATTCCAGTGATCCTGACATCAAACCTCACCGAAGCCGAAGTGTTTCAGGGTTGTTATTCATTTTTACAGTGATTAGAATTTTGCGACTGCGCACCACTACTTTCATGTGCCTCTTAACTTGATGATTTAGTTCGTGTATGCGTGTGTTACAGAACTGTATATGATCGCTTTGAGAAACGTTCAAAGTGAGCATGGGAAGTACATTTGCTCAGTCGCCCAGTCATCAGCGGAACACATTGAACATCATCCAGAGCCCCAAGGAAATGCGTGGCCAGTATTTTGGGACAAGACTTATTTGCAAAGTGAAGAAACATTTCCATCTGCTTGACGCGTCCCATACCTAGACTGACTGTCATGCGTGAGTGAACAGCTCAGTCTGCCCTTAAAAGTTGTTGACCCATATCTGGCGGCACTACCTCGGACCACGTCACTAACTCAGACCATAGCGGACCTGGGAAAGATGGCTGAACCGTTTCCACTTTCCGCAAGATCTTGTACGGTAACATATAGTGTGTATAAGATGTTAATATTTATGTCACCATTAGTTACCGGTATATCAAAAGTGTTAATCACGACATTTTTGTCTGTATTTCTACGGCTTCCACTTTCTGATGCAGGCAGCACCCGGCACGAACCTCCAAGTCAGCAGAAAACAAGGTAGCTCCTTTGGTCCGATGCATGCATAATACCAATTGATAACTGGCAAGGTCATGCACAGAAATGATGCCGTCAGAAAGACTGATGATGATTTTCAATTCGGGAGAAACGAAGAGTTGCTGCACGGGTTTCTTTGAAAAAGTGCGATTAGAACGCAGCAACTTGACATCAGTCTGATTGCTGTTCAATGAATCGATTGTTATCTGCAAGTAGCAAGGAAATTAACCACTGTTGGCGCAACAACGGTCATTAACTTTTTTCATCACAGAATTCGAAATGAGGGCTGCACAAAACTTAGCTAAGTTCAGATAAATATCACAAATTGTTTCTTCATATAGGGAAATCATGGAAAGAAAAACAGTGCAGCTATTGATTTTAACAAAAAAAGATTGATTTTGTCTTCGACATTTCACTACTTTTTTGCAACGACAGCACAAAGGACAGTACGCACTAGAGATAGACCGATATATCGGCCGATATTTGGGTTTTACCGATATATCGGTATCGACCTCATAGGTGTTGACAAAACGCTGTTATAGTCCTCACATATGCAGACAACTTGCACAAGAAAGCACAACAAACCAAGACAAGACAGTTATCTTGCAGCAACGCTAGCAGGTGCGTTTCTATAAACAAGTAGACAAGATTAACCATGAAGCATGCGTCGGCCGTCGCAGCCGAAATAAAAGTATCATCATTAATCAGATTAATTAAAAATCATAGCAAAATATTGAAATTGCTCCAATTAAAATAATTTATCTCATAAATCGTGATTTTTGAAGTTTTTGAAAAAAAGTAAGACATAGGATACATCATATATTCGACAATGAAGCAAAAAACAAGCTTAAATATTTTAGAAATATCAGTTATCGGCAGGGTTGTAGTGATAAAACCCGACCCAAAAAATCCCGCCTGTTTTTTTTTGAAAAAGCCCACTTAAAAAAAAACAATGAAACCCATCAAAAAACCCACTCTTACTTTTCCTTTGAAAAATGTACTAAGAAGCAAAAAATAAAATAAGCAGGACACTTGTACACTAACTATAATTTTTTTACAATCAAACAAAACGAACAGCAACGAAATTTGAAGGACTTGAAATAAAGAGAAGAATAAATCGCACAGTTTTAGTAAATTCTAATGGCTATCTTCTTCAGCTCTGCACAATCGGTATATTTTACCCAATTTTTCTGCCTTCTCTGCATCTAAACTTTTACTGATTTTGGACCATACCATAAAAAAAAGAACTCTACAGATGCTGAACTAGCAGGGCATGCACATAAACTTGACATGAAACTGCAGAGTTTGTGCGGGAATGGTTTTTCTGTTTGCTGTGCGCATGCTTACCACTGAGGAGTGAACTGACCAACAACACTTTGTGAAAACAAAGATGTGGTATAATTACTTTACCCTCAATTTTGAATGCCATAATAGATATAACAAGTTATTATTGTGTAATTCTGAAAATGGTGATATTGCATGGTGCAATAAAAACAACTCAGAATGGGGTTTTTCCGTTTTCCTTGAAAAAAGAACAAAATCTTGTTTCTTTCAAAAAAACCAAAAAAACGTTTTTTTGAGAAAACCAAAAAAAAACATGTGGGTTGGTTTTAAAAAACAGGTTTTTCTCAACCCTGGTTACCAGTATCGGACCCAAAAAAGCCATATTGGTTGATCCCTAGTACACACATGTCAGTACCTTACACGGTCGTGGAACACTGTCACTTGTGGCATTCTACCTGGTGCACATCAAAACTCAAGTATTCACTAGCTTCAAAGCGAAACTGCGCATTTAATAAGAGCTTCACGTGCAATTAATTGAGTTGTTATAATTTTCCCTTTATTTAGTTTTGTACATACAAATTTGCTCGATTATAAGCTGCACTTGAACATAGGTTACTTAAGCCTCTGAATGACTATCGCGTACTAGCACGTTTCGCGTTTAATTGGCAACCCTTGTAATGATGTTTACACCACTGCAACTGCCTTCTCTTCATCATAATCCCTCCTGTGACGGATGTGCACGTGATGATGAAGAGAAAGAGAATGCGAAACAAGAGTTTGATCGGTGATTAATCAGTGGTTTGATCTACAAAACGTAGCCAATGAAAGACTTAACGTCATCCAGACCTTTCCATAAGGTAAAGAAATAAATAAATGTAAGTCAGCCTTGATTGTAAAACCTCCCTTGACTATAAGCCGCATGAAATAATGAAAAAAAAACTTCGTAAGTCGCACCTTACAATCGAATAAATACGGCATACGACCTGATCATAATTCCAACCAGCTTGAAACACACTGCTTTGGCTGAGCGGCAAGTAATGACCATAAACTGATTTGGCATGACCAACTACTGAGCAGTTATATGGCCATGTTGTTGGTGAGTGGTTCATTTGAGGAAAGACTAACTGTACGTTCAAATTGTCTTCATTTGAAGCCAGTGAATGAACCAATCTACAGCAGAGCCACTTAAAGTCATAGTCTGATGGTAGACAGGTTTGAATACAATCATGATTTTTTTTAAATTTCAATCTGTTTTTTTTTTATTTACATCAGATTTTTTTATTTTTATGATTTAATGTGTAGAGGATGGCCACCTAACAAGTCGTAATTTTTCATTTTAAAAAGTTTGTTTTAATAAAATTTTTTGTGCTTTGTTTCTTTTAGTACAGCAACTAGATTTCAGCTGAACTTTTATTCAAACATACTTTGCATTTATGCGTCACTCTTAAAAGCAAATCTGTTCATAACACCAGTACCAGTGTACAAAACGAATTTATTTATTGAAATAACTCAAGCCATCAGCTCATCAACTTCATTAACACCTATGGCATGTTAAGAAGCTTGTACAAAAATACAAGCTTGCCAGCCTTTATGGTGCAAAGTGTATTGTTTAAATTTATTATTGTAACACAGGTTTCACTAGTTCAGCTTCTGAAAAAGTATAACTTACACGCATATATAATGGAAACGTTTAATATATGTGTTATTATGAATCTGAATCAAAAATATGTCCAAAAAATACTATTTCTACAGTCAACAGCCTACATAAAATCTGGAATTTAGATGCAAGTTTTACTTTGTGCTATGCCCGTAGCCATGGGGGCATTCAGGGGTAATGTCCCTAAATTTCTTTGTGGCCCCCAAATTTTGTTCCGTCTAGAAAAGTTTGTTTTAAGCATATGCTGCAATAAAAACAAAAATCTTGCCCCCCTAACAGTTTATTTGCCCTCCAAACCTCAAAAACTAGCTACAGGCCTGCTTTATACCAGCCTACACTTTCAAAACTTGTGGCTTCTGACAGCCCTGAGTCAGCAGATGTTAGTGATTTCAGTCTATATATCATTTTGCAGTTAGTTGAAATACGATCTCACAGTTGCTTTGACTGATAAAACTTTAATTGCTTTTATTACTTGTGTTGCCATATGAAGTCTCTGCCTTGTTTAATAAGTGAAACCGATTAGAATCCCAATTATACAAATGTGTCATACAAATCACAGAAAGCTTCGAAACTGCATATGATTTTTTGCTTGATTTTTTTTATTTTATCACTGATTTAAATGAAATGATTTAAATCAATCAACCCTGACTAGAAATAGCTGAACTTTCATTTAAACTTATTTGCGCTTATTCAGTATCCCATAAATAACACCAGTGCTGGTGTACGCAGTGAAATATTTATTGAAATGCCAATACTGAAACTGCCAGTTTAGTAATTTTATTGACACTCATGGCATACATGCATAAAATTTTAACAACCTATAATAATTTATCTGTTTCATAAATCAAAAATATGTTCTATGTTTACAATCAACAGCCTTCATAATTGATGGAATTTAAATGCAACTTTCACTTTATGCCAGTCTACACTTTCAATCTTATGGCATTCCAACAGTGACGACTTCTGAATCTGCAAGGGTTAGTGATTTCAGTCAACAGATCAATTTTGCAGTTAAATGACATAGAATCTGTGACCTCACCATTGTTATGATCATTTAATTTCCAGTGGTTTCAACTTGTGTTGTCATAAGAACTCTTTGCCTTTCACACTAATAGTGTATAAGCTATGTGAAAACCTATTAGAATGCTAATTAAATGTGTCATAAACAACACACAAAGCTCTAAAATGACATGATTTTTTGATTTTTATTGCTTGATTTCAATCAAATAATTTGAATCAATCAACCCTGATGGTAGACAGTAATCAATTGCAATTCCACGTACAAAATCACATTAGTTTTAGCAGACTTGTTGGAGAAAATTAGGAAGATGATTTAACAACCGCTGCATCCTTGAAAACACTGGATTACTGAACAACATATGCAGTATACAAATGACTTGCTTTGTAGACAAGCAGATGTCCTTCTTTGGTACCAACTAGCAATGTAATTTCCTCGCTCTTGTTTCTATCCACAGATCTTGTTCTGGGATATTCACCTGAAGAAGAGACGATATGTAACGCTCAAACAAAACATGCCATAAGTCAGTTAATTGCCAAACGAATCTCATTAACTTACAGTATTGAAATAACCAAGGCTGAATATAATGAGCTCAAAAAAACAAATATCTTCAAAATGAAGATAACATACAAAAAAGGTTTTACAGATAAAAACACTGTGACAACCTGAGCAGAGTTTCATTTTATCTGGGTTTACACTTTTTCTACCACACTCAGATCTTTGCGGATCTGAGCACCTGTCCTAATCCAACGACAGAGACCAGTTGAGACAAGAGCTCGACCGATGCATGGGCATGCCAATATGTTGTTGCAATCGGAAAACCCGAGCAGCAAGTGGGCAAAGCTTCACACTGTGGCAGCAAGCAACAATAGAGATCACATGCTATGATCACTCTTCGCATACGCTAGTCGTTACGTTCAGTCGTTAACATGCTAGTATCATGAGCAATTACACGCCATGATCATTCTATTATATTGCTTCTTCATGCCACATATAGATGGGTGTTGTTCTTCGCACACATCCCATTCGTGGTGAATCACACATTCAACGCAACGCCAACAGAGAGGTTGCAACAATATATTGACCGATATGACGACGTTGCCACTGTATCATATCGGCAACATTTTGCTGATATATATCGGCAATATTTGCTCATAAAAGCCACTACCCAGGTGCTACGTTATTGTTCTGCATGGAACATTCAGAAACACAAGTTGCCACGTTGTCTCTGACTGAATGATGCAAATTCTCTGTCCTGTTCTGCAAATTCTGTTAACGGCTCACATCCCTCTGACTACCTCAAGTAATGTGTAGCAGTCCATCCATAAGGTATCAAGACACCACAAGGATGACACAGCCAAACCTCATCGCAAATTGCTTTGCTAGGATATCGATTTCGCATCAGCAATACATCTTCAGTCCAGCAAATTTGTAAGCTTACAAGTGAAATGACGAAAAAGACTAAAGCAAGATCAGAGAAAGTGCGCAGACTACCGTAACAGTAATCAGACCGCTGCGTATAAGTCTTGATAAACTGCTCCATGACATAACATTCGCTCATGGGTTTTTGCACGGTAAGCAGATACCTGCCTGTGAACCAATCACGCTATGTACTGTGGTGGCTGACTGTTTAACTTGGTTCTAGGACAATAGGCACCTGGACAACTGCTACCTAGGACAATCGCCACCCAGACAGCTGTCACCTGAGGACAACTGCTACCCAGACAACTGCCACCTGCAACAACAGCCACTTAAGACAACTGCCACCTAGGGCGTATTGAGTTTTTTGCATTTATTGCCATTAAAAGCTATTTGAAATTCACAAGGATGTAGTGTATAACACAAATTTCTTCATCCTCTGACCACTTTAAAGAAATGTCAACTTTGAACCTTTTGGGTGAAGAATGTCGTGTTAATATCATTACATCTTAACAAACATACTTAAGTCAGTGCAAAGCTTAATTTTATATGGGCATTTTCTAATTTTTAACAGAAAACTCTTCTGCACATGTTCACATTCAATCCACGCACTCATAAAACACCTTCCATTTTACATTGTGTGCATTATTTTACTTTAGCTTTTGATTTGTGAGTTACATGGCAGCAACAACAACGTTTCAACTCACTTTTCCTGAAGTTTGTTGAAGCGATATTATCATAACAACCAGAGCTTCTCAAGCACTCTGCCGTGAGAAGTCCTTTGCGTGCTGCAGTGCGATATACCAAACTGAATGTGATAGCTTATATGTGTTGTGTTGCGTGAAACGCAATATCCTAGGTGGCTATTGTCTGGGTAGCACAGGGTGTGGTGCTAAAAAAAGAAGTGTGCAAATGCACGTAAAAAACTAGCGATTTTCAACAACACTTCACACTAAATTTTGAATCAGTTTTTAATGATGAATTCACTTCCATTGCACTACACAGAAAAACATGAAAAAGTGTGGGAACATGCTCCTGGCAGAGCTGTGGAGTCAGAGCCCATGCATTTTAGATGGTGGAGCCGGAGCCTGAAATTTGGGTTCCAGTTCAAGCGAATTATACAAATAATACCATGTTTTTTTCTGTTTTTTGGACCAAATTGCTCTGAAGCCGGAGTTAAAAATCTCAAGATGTTGGAGCTGGAACCAAAAAATTAGATGCCTGGAGCTGGAGCCAGAGCCTGAAATTTTAGTACCATCTCCACAGCCCTGGTTCCCAACCCACCACACCCCTGAGGTGGCAGTTGTCCAAGTTGCAATTGTCCTAGGTGGCAGTTGTCCTGGGTGTCAGCTGTCCTGGGTGTCAGCTGTCCTGGGTGTCAGCTGTCCTGGGTGTCAGCTGTCCTGGGTGTCAGCTGTCTGGATATTGTTTTACCTGGCTTTTGCAAGGCTGCCTAGTAAGACAAGGGCTTCAGCGAGCATCAAAAAATGTGCTTGCATCACAGCCAGCAGTGACCCAGGTTTGCACAGAATTTTGATGTTGTACGGTTTTTCATCGCAACGAAGCGATGGTTTCTGTTAGTAATGCATTGCGCATTGTTTACCCACTTGTGAGATGTGCATCTGAGCATAGGCACATAGGCCTATACAAGGGAGTACTTAAACAACACACATGTTCGTCAGTGTGTGGATTCGCTTACACGCTTGATTTGTAGAGTAAGACTATTTAATGCAGTACCTATGGCAGATGAAAACATGACATAACAGTATATGAAAACATCATATGAGTTGGTTTATGCATTGTAATCAGGCTTCATGTGTGATAGTCACCATCCTACAATATTACGGAGGCATTGTAATAAAATATTTTTTGGAAGATTTTACTAAAAATAATACGTGTTACAGACATCACAATCAACTGAACTAGTCATGCGTTTCAAACTTGTCATGTGACCAGTTCAACCAACCATGTTTGGCTGAAGGCAAAATAGACACTGTTTGAGTAATGCAAATTTATTGGTATCAGCAATGAACATTAGTATCGGCCCAAAAAAAGCTTATCATGATCATCTGACAGCTCTTTCCCACGTATATGCAACACCACAAGTTGAAACTGGACAGTAACATTCAATTGTTATGGGGCATTGACCTGATAACCTTCTAGTTCCTTTATGCCTTGGAATCCTTGCTCTAATTGTTTTTTCTTGCTGGAATACTAATTATCATGAAATAAAATCAACACACCTGTTAATTAAACACACTGAGTGTGTCTATTTCTGTTAAAACTTTACTATGTTTGTAAGCACTTTCCCACATGACTTGTTGAATGTAGTCCTCTGTTAACTCCCCATGTTTTGGAGTGTGTGCATTTTGTTTTTCGATTTCATTTGTACCATCTCTGACCAGTTGCGTTTATTTACTGAATGCTTAAAGTGCATTTATCAGATTTGGAGTACTACCATCTGATCTTGGATTTACAGCTTGAATGTCAAGGTTGTAAAGAATTATTTCCACAGAATGAGAATTAGTTGAAGTAGCTGTCGCAAATGCTTTCCTGGAAAATGGTGATCACCCATGTTTGCCGCAGCACAGCAGTTTTAAGAAATCTGGTTATAGTTACTGCTCAGTTGATATAGCTTCTTGACGTTTACAACTCACCATTTGCAGTGACTGTGCCATACTTGGACTTCAAAGTGTTGCAACACAGCTTTGAACTTCAGCTTAACCAGCACTACCATTGCTTAAAAAATCAAAACATTTCTAGTTATTTTGTTAACCCTTTTACTGCCACGATTTTCCCAAGTTTGTTTGCATGTAACTCGCTAGCTGGTTGTGCTAGAGAGCTGTTCAAACCCTTTAAAGATTTGGCAAGTCTAGCAGTTTTGATCAAAAAAAATTAGAAAGTTTTGGATTGATTTTTGTGGGTGATGTCATAATGGTGGTAGGTTTAGGATTTTTTATCCCACCTTGGGCCCCAACCCCAAGGGACAATTCTTTGTTTCTTGTTAAAAAGAAGACTAGGCCAAAATCCACTTCTTTAGAGACCTTGATTGTCTTTCTGACGTTTGTGGTTGGCAAGTTATGGCCAAAAACACACAAATTAATTAGTCTGCTGGAATTCCCTAGAGCAGGGACGGGCAACCTTTTTCGGTTTGCGTACCGAAATCGGCTAAATCCATGACAAAATTCTTCCGCGTGCCAACCAAAATTTGTGAGAACATACTACTTGACATCCTTAAAGGTGTATGTGAAAGGCCTTGAAGAAATGATACAAATTCACCCAAACAGTGAAAACACAATATAACCAAATATACATTTATTCACATTGAAAACAACGCCCAAACAAAAACAATGCTTTGCCTCTTTCAAAACAAAACATGCACAATAAACTTTTTAAACAAGACTTCAATTACTTTTCAAAGAAAATATCAGTCCGACAAAAAGCTTTGATTAGTTTTCTTGTGCTATATCAGTGAGGCCTCTGCTGTTTAATCATGAAAAATCGCCTTAAATCTGGGTTTTTTTAAGTGATAAATTCATCAGCAACTTCAATGTGCTCAATAATATAAAGATAACTTTTTATTAGTGTTTACATGCACACATCAGGTGAGAAAGTATGCATATTGGATGAAGCAGAACGTGTTCAATCCATTTCATATTCTCATATAGTACGATCATTGTCAGGGTTATATACAGGGATGTGTTTAAGGGAAGGCAAGCAAGGCACTTGCTTCGGTCCCCCTTTTTAGAGCTCCTTTAAGGTATTTCCGACCACATCATAATTCAGTACTCTACCTTCAAAAGGGCCCCCAATAGCAACTGTAACGTATAAGCAGGCTACTTTGGTTTCGAAGGGCCCCCAACAGCAGTTGCAATGTGCAAATAACTTGCTTTCAAATGGGCCCAAATTAACTGCAATGTATAAGCACTTTTCTTTCAAAGAGTCTCCCAACTTCACTGATTTCCAGAGCTTCATATTTCAATTGGGAATTTGGGGGAGGCCGAAGCTCTCTTTGGGTGGCTAAATGGTAAGGGGTCTGAATGTTGGACCCCTGTGGGAACGTGGGTCCCCCGATTAGGGGTATGGAGTGAGGCTGATACAACTCTGTTTGTAGCTATATGGCATCAAAAGCACATAAGGGTTAAATTAAATAACGGATTGTTAACAAACGAAAATGAAGAAACAGACACCGAGTTTCATCAGATAATACTGCAAATTGTAAGTTATTAACTTTTTCATTTGAAGGGGGAAGGATCTCGTTTCCGAGGCCTCGCTCACGTGCTGGAAAAAAAGTTATCGCGTGCCAAGCTCGGCATGCGTGCCAGGAGTTGCCCACCCCTGCCCTAGGGCATAGGTTCCCAGCCTTTTATGAAGCTGGCACCCCTTTCATAAAAATAAAGTGACGTTTGCACCCCTTTGCTTCACAAAAAGCTTGAAACCACAAAAACAGTGCGATTTTGCAGCAACTTCATTTTCAAATAATTTACTGCTTGTAATACATAGGCCTACTCGCAACACAACAGAAAATACTGTCTTACTGTTTAACTTTGATACTTTACTGTTCATTAGAAACAAACCTGTTGTTTTTGTGTCTGTTTTGCTGCTTCTCTGAAATTATCCGCTCATACCCAGTGGCGTAACTAGAGGTTTGAGCCAGGGGGTGCAAAACTTAGCTGAAAGGGGCCCACTAGGCATAGTCAGAGTAGTGGGGCCACTACCCAACACTCAGAAAAATGCTAAGAAATGATAGTGAATCCGATGTCGTGGACGTCTACACTAGCTAAAAAAACAAAAATGCCCCGAAAAATGCAAAACAACAACAACCTATTGAAAAAAAATAAAAGACTACTAAATATCAAAAATATCAAAGTGTCAACCAAAAAAGGAACCCAGTTTTTACATTTAACTTGCCAGGGGGCAGCTCTCCCCTGTCCCTGTCAGTTACGCCACTGCTTAGACCTTGACACACGATTACTCAGAACCACGTGCAAATCGTTTGAGGTGTTCCAATGGTTTTGATCCTTGTTTATCAGATGAAGTACAGAGGAAGATCCAGATTCACTCGAATATTATGTTGCAAAGGGAACTAGAGTAGACAGGGCTTTTGTACACAATTTCTGGTAACTTTGCTTGGTTAAACACCAGAAGCTATCGTTCTGTGTCATCTAACAACAATCTTGTCATAATTGCGCCATAAACATGAAACGTCACAATGACAATCGTATAACTGATAACTGGTCATCTTCATCATGGTAACTGCAGCATGACACAGAAATCGCAATGCACGCATTCAACAATCTGAATTGTTAAATTAGTAATGTTAGCTGGAATAATTGGGCTGGATGATGTTTTTTTTCAATAATAGCATAATAGCACTTGCAAGTTTTCATAAACCTTAGTTCATTGTTTTGGACCCCCAGGGATCTAGGAAGCCCCAGTTGGGACACTGCCCTAAGGGATTTAATTTTTTAGTTTGCTTCTTTCAGGCCAAAACGTTTGAACAACACACGCTCGAAAGGCATCAAGTGCTCTAAAGACTCAGATTCGGGCCTAGTTTCCAAAACAAAGTTGTCCATCTAGCGGTTGGTTCCCAGGGCCATGTAAACTGGGACAAAATGGCCTAAAACCTANTTCCATTATGACGCTACCCATAAAAAACACAAATCCAAAACTTTCCAATTTTTAAATTGAAACTACTAGACCTGCTGCATCTTTAGAAGGTTTGAANAGCTGTCTAGCTCAATCAGCTGGCAAGTTATGTTAGTACAACAAATCGGCTAGCGAGTTAATGTTCTCCAAAAAAGTGGTGCACACGGTACTTAAAGGGTTCAGTGAATTGCATGTGTAGTCAGGGGCGCATCTAGCTTGAAAAAAGGAGTCTGTCGTGGAAGGGAAGCTTTTGATATCACTTTTCAGCGAAAAACTACATTTTTTCTTAAGACTAGAAATCGACCGATGAATTTTGTAATTTTGCCAAAGTTCAGAAACCAAATTTGCTACTTTGTCTCTGATTCATTAACGCAAATTCTCTGTACTCTTCCTTAGGATGTGCAGCCTTCTGGCTAGATCAAGTGGTGCGCAATATGCATACCACTCCGTAATTGTCCCCATAATCCACTCTATGACATAACATTCGCTCACATGTATTTGCATGCGCGGTAAGCAGATGAATGCCTGCGAACAAATCAGGGCAACTAACTGCAGTCAGACGTTGTTTATACAAACTACTTTGTTTCGTCAAATAATGTCGGTTCAGAAAGGTATCCGAAAATCGGAATCAGACCTGTAGCCACGGGGGGCATTCGAGGGCAATCCCCCCTAAATTTTTTGTGCCCCTCCAATCTTGTTGCGCCCAGAAACTTTTCTTATAAAAATAGCCTATATAATAACAACAGAAGTCTTGATCGTCTAAAAATGTTTTGCTCTCTCAAACCTTTAGACCTGGTGACGGGTCTGGCCCAAGCGAACGCTCAATGGGGAAACAGAAACAAACTGTAGGGTAGTCTCAAACGAACTGTCAACTTAAGCAAATATGTAGACTGCATGTGAAACATGACTAAA
>JGI24159J19872_10008268_pt1 | contig 13626 bp, 4 predicted proteins | sample Ectturendosymbi4_FD_19872 | JGI IMG/M metagenome (IMG submission 19872) | reverse complement strand
TTGTGTATTGGTAAGGATAATCTTGAGCAACTTAACACTTCGTCAAAGGAAATATGCGGTTAAGTGATACAAGTCTACAAATCAATCAAGAATTCCTATTCAATTAACTGATTTATGCAATTAACCGTTGAATTTTCTTCACAAGTGAATGGGAATGGTTTGGCATTATGCAATGCTATGCTATAAAGCGATTTATGCCTTTAACCAATATGCGATTAACCGATTTCGTCTGTAAAATCTTTGTGCAGCTCTCTAACAAAATTGCACGTCTGGATTTGTTTCCTTCAGTGAAATGGTTCAGAACCATTGTTGTAGAATCGGAAAAACCTTAACTACCACAACATCTTACTTTCTGGTCAGAATGATCAAACCGGTCTGTAGTCGTGTAACGATCTAGAAGAACAGCTATAATGAGTAGGTACATAATAAAATAACCATAGCGTTTGCTTCTGTAGCTATGTAATCATGCTGTTAGCATGGAGTATGATTAAAATATGATACTATTGCAGATTTAAGTATGAAATGCATGGCACACCACCATTGCAAAATAGGGATTTTTATTAGAAACCATTAGGCTTACTACCAAGGCTTACTACATTACTGGCAAAGTTCACTAGGAAACATTATGTTTACAAACAGTGTATAGCATAACATGAAAGTTACAAATAAATGGGAGCAAACTAGCATTGCTTTGTACAGCAGTACATTATCAGGAAGGTATAAAAATCAATGTAAACAAATATGGACTTTTCTTGAAGTTTTCATCTGTGGAAACAAATTTTGTGTCTTCAGCATGGTAACCAGTCTTATTTTCACCTATGCTTTGCAGGTTATATTGTGCTTTACTTTGTGATTCATCACTGCTACCTATTAGGTGTTAAAGGTGAATTTCTTGCTAGAAGTCATACTATTTCTTTGAACAAAGGGCTTTTAATTTTAAACACATCTTCGCATTTATTTTGATACAAATGTGTGCATGTTTGAAAGAACACATTGAGAGCGGCAGTCGACTATGTGTTTTGCACTCTTTGTATGGTTTGCCTAGGCAGCACTGTTAGCTAGAATCGACAAGACTGCAGCAAATCATGCAACAAGTGCAAAACCAGGCCTACAACCAGCTTGGGACACTAGGAGAGGTGAAGAGGGGCCCAGATTTTTCAAACTACATCCAATAGTTTTAAATTATGTCCAACACATTTTTCCAGGGGTTGAAAATTTTTTTTCTTCTCCCTTCCTATGACTGAAAATTTACTGCAAAAAAACAGGGTTAGAGTACAAGGTTTTGGTATCAATTCCACAGTTCTCAATTTCAACAGTTTTTAAGACTTCATCATGAAATGAAGGGAATAATTTGCTGTGAATTTTGTAAATGGTTTTACAAACTACTGATGTTTAATAGTATGTACTCAAAAAAACAAAATTTCTTGTTTGTGAGATGTTACACTAAACATTTAACCTACTTAGTTTATACAACTAGAATCAGTAGTTATGCAGATATAAACATCTCTCATTCTTGGGAAACAGTGCATTGTAAATTGTAAAAGAATTTATCAACAAAAACTACAAAAATGGATGATTCATATATAAATATATGTGATTTTATTTACCATTTATTGTTGTAACCAAGTTTGCTCAAAAACTACCTGAAAGACTATATCTTGCTTGGTATTCCTTGCATGATTATACCATGACACAGAATTGACACAGGCCTGTTCATTTCATGGCAGCAAAAGGGTAGACCTACTCCTTCATTGTGAAATAAACGATACAGATGGATGGTTTTAACACAAGAAGCTTTTTACAGGTTTTGTTGGCCTGTGTAAATGCTTGTTCAATTAAAATGAAGTCCAAAGACATCTTTATTCATAATTTGTACCTGATCCAAACTTGCATCCTTCTTCATTGCTAAGTTCCTTGCAAGCTGCTTTAGTGCTTTGAAATGAAATTCATCCATTCTAAACACAAAACCTTTTCAGTATGGGAGTTTTAAAAAACATTTACTGTTTAACACCTCTGATGCCACAGCATTTTTTGTATGAAATGATTTTAAGTGCCAAGCATGTTTGGGTAATTGCAGCATGCTTTATACAACAGTTTATAAAACACGTAAAAATTCATTTTAAACTATCAGAGTGCTTAGAGCAATGAAATACTTTTTATTCAACTGGCCATTTGCCCCTGCCTATGCAGTCTTGGAAGTACGATCAAATTTGGTTACTTGGGACAAATAGAGATTTCAACTTAGTTTGCCATACATATACAAGCAAAATCATTGCTGACTCTGATATTATGGCTAGTAGACATAGAATTTACCAAATAATAATATATGCAGTAAAACAACTTTAAATTACAAAGCAAAACAGAGTAAAACAACTTTAAATTACAAAATACATATTAAAACTATTTTTTTAAAGAATGTAAGAAGTTAATTGTTCTAAGACCTGAAAATGGTTGTTTGGTACAGTATGACTGACCTTTCTAATTAGTTAAGTTTTATTTTCAGCTTGCCTCAAAACCTCAACCTTAGACATGCAATAGAAAACAAGACTGATATCCTCTCCACAACTTTTAAGAAAATGATATCTTAGGTTACCAGGATAATTTGGGACACAAACAAGATTTTTATGTATCAGGTTTTAATTCTATATATACTACATATACATGATTTATGTTCCATCTGTAATCGAGTATTTAATTTGGACTTCTAGAGCTTAGTAAAAAGTGTAAATATGAATTATTTACATCATAATCCTGTTTGCGTCCCAAGCAACCCTGGTGATCTAAGAGATGTTTCATCAGATAAAATCAATTTTGTCATGAAAAATGCTAACTAACTAATATATATTTCTTAAAACAATGGTTATGTCACAGTCACAAGTAGACACAATTATGGTATACTGTATTTTTCAGACCATAAGATGCAATATCAAAAACTGAATGCTAGCTGTTCTTTTTTCATACATAAGGCACACCAGATTATAAGGCGCATTAAATGAAGCAAAACTTAGGTAAGTCAAACTGTATTCAACTCTTTCATAATAACTCCCAAAGTCATCAGTGGGAGTTTAATCTGTCATACATGCCAAATCCACTACACACGAATAGAATAAAACTTGTGTGCTTATTTGATTCGGTGTGTGCCAATGTCGTCAGGAACCTTGCGGAGTAATTAGGATCTGTGGTATGTGCTAGCTACCTTTGGAACCACATACACTGCTTACTGCAGTTGTTGTTGGTTTATTGCATAACAGGATGACCTGTTTACAAAAAGCATAACTAGCATTTAAATAAATAGCACTGTTTAACACATGCAATTTGTTCCAGATGAGAAAGCATGACCAGATTCATACATTAGGCACACCGCATAAGGCGCACTTTCAATTTTTGAAAAAATTAAAGGATTTCAAGTGCTCCTTATGGTCCAAACACATGGTATTTGGAGAAAACCTGCAAAAACAGTGTGCATCTCAAGTTACGCCACAACCATGGCAACTTGGGAAAGCAACAATTTCAGGAAAATACTCATAGCTTAACATATACATGTAGAAATAAAACCAATAATAGCAACAACTTTTAGTAGTAAACCTTTATATAGTATTTGCATATGCAGTATCTACACATGTTCTTTGAAAAACAACATTTATTTCTTCAAAATACCTATTTTTCAAGTAACATGTAATTTTTGCTCATAATTATAATCAAAACCACAAATACACAAACATTTTTCATCATCAATAGAAAGAGGACTTTCAGAGCTTTCAAATGATACCTTACTTGAAAAAATTAAGAGACAGACTCTTTCGGAATCAAGCCCCAAAGTTAGGTCACAGTTGAGTGATCTTGAAAAGGTATGCTTACGGTTTAGCCTCTAGAATCACTCCACCATGACCTATGTGAGTGTACGTTGGAAATCTCGAAAAAAATAACCTTGACTATCTCTTAAACAAATTTGAGATATCTCACTATAAAAATGAAGATTTTATTAAAATTTGAAGACAAATGTCAAGGTTTTAAAAAGTGGCTACGGATACGCCTGTCCTGATGAAAGGCTCATTTTGTCATTCAAATGGTGTGGATCTCGTGGTTTAGTGGTTAGGCGTTACGACTACTACGCTAATGGTTTTAGGTTTGACTCTCACCTTGCCGACTTTCGTTTTGTTTTTTTTTCTTTACCTTTTTTAGGCTTAGGCGTTACATTTAGGGGTTAGTGTTAGGTTAGGGACAGGATAGTGTTAGGTTAGGGTTAGGATAAGGCTACAGTTAGGGTTTATGTTTTGTGTTTAGTTCGTTTCTACCAAGCCTACTGCACTCTCATCGTCCGCAACTGCTATGTCACAGGTGGCGTATTCATAAGTTTTCGAACTTCAAGATCCACAGGGGTATCTATAGCCACTGCCTTTTAAAAAAATTTCATGCATAACTGATCACAAAAAAAATCAATTTCCAAACTCTTGTATCTCCCGAACCACTAACCTGATTTTGCTCAAATTAGTGTCATTTTGTTCAGAATGGCTTGCTCTATAAGCTGATAAATTTTCATGAAATTCTGTGACTAATGGTGTCATTTTGTAATTTTTTGTGCTATTTGGCAAAGATTGACTCTTATCCAAGTTTGACTTCATTTAATGTGCCTTATGTGTGTAATAAGAACAGCAAGCATTTAATTTTTGACACTGTATCTTATAATCCAGAGTGCCTGATGGTCTGAAAAATACAGTACATTTGAAAAACCATGCCTGAGTTACAAACTTGCCAATGAGTCCAATGACTCAATCATTAAAAATATTGTTGAGGAATGGTTTACTGTTGGCAACAAATAGCTATGCCTTTTACGAACAATGTTAAACACTTAATGCCACTTGGCACAATGTGCATATGAACAAGCAACATGGTTTCATATCACTTGGCATCAGAGGTGTTAACCTTGTTAGGATGATACCATAAACAATAAATTAATGCAATTACCAAAATATTTTAAACAAAAGATTTCACTGCTTTACCATTGTAATTAAGCCCAAAATTGGAACCAAGTAAGAATATTTCATGTGGTCCAAATAAATGTTTTTGATGTGATAGTTTAATAGGAAAACTTATTAACAGTGACAACATGCTTTTGTGATGAAGCATTGATCAAGCTGTAAAAAAACTTGGGTGGAGTCAGATTCTGTTTTTTGTTGTTCCTGTGTATTGAAAACCACTCAAATTGTTATAGATTTTGAGCACAAATGCATAATAAAAATTATGATTGAAATTGTTTTCTATATGGAAGATGATAGTCAATTGCAGATCCCACTAAAATGAAAGAACTCTGGCTAGAATCGGATCATGAGGAACTGACTCACTGTTGTGTGGTCCTGACAGCAACGCAAAATAAAATGAGTGAAACTAGGACAAACTCCATTCATAAGCACTGCCAGCTATAATCACCTAGCCTCATCTCAATCTTGTTTATCAACTTGTTTTGGCATGTTACAATAACCACAGCATCAAGCTTGCAGTCTTTTGTAATATATGGAAATATGGCTACCATAAAATATTATGCGTTTCATTTGATATACAAACTTAGTTTGGAATCAAATTAGCTTGCTAAGTATATACAGAAACATAACTAAGCAGTTTCATTCCCAATTTTATAACCAAGCAAATTTCATGTTGGTTTTTTCATTTAATAATGCAGTGACACCTTTTATACTTTGAAGTCCACAAATGCCAGACTAATATCTTATTTAAGAAAATTTCAAGCAATAGAGTTAAAACTGACTTCTGAAATAATGAAACAGTCATAATGAATATCTTGGAAACTAAGCATTTCAGGCAGTAGTTATCAGCATGTTAGCATCTCAAGTTTTAATGAAATTAGACATTTTATCAACCTTGTTAATCCAATATGCACTTAGACCCAACACACAACAAAAACAAATTGTGAGTAATTGTTAAAGATATATGAATTGCGTATACAGATTCTACAGCCCTGAATGAGGCAAGTTAGCTCATGCAGCATTTTTTGTGAGTTTGGGGAGCAAATGATGAAGATACTTTGCCAATGCTTGCACAATAAACAGGATAACAGGATTGAAGTTCTTGGATCTAAGTGTCTAAACTCCTACTTTAATTGCCTGATTTTCTAAAATTTGGTAACCAAATTAATATTCACAGCAATCCTATTAAAACGTATCACTTTTTGAGGTAGTAGTATTCAGGGGCCAGTGCTAAAATCAGGGTTGCGGAGATGGAGCCAGAGTCATAAAGAGTCAGAAGTTTTTGGGTGGAGTCAGATTCTTAACAAAACTATGAGTTGCAGTGAGATTTTTTTATCCAACTCTGATTCCGGACATTGCCCAATTGGATCATTTTTTACATCACACTCCCAAGTTGAGAATTCTTATTGAAATGGTACAATTCTTTTGAAACTTTTGTTGAAACAAAGAAAAAAAGCTCTTGCTGTTCAACATGATTCTTGGTGTTCAACATGATTTCCATTGATTTTGGAAATTTTACCTCTGACTTTCCAACCCTGGCTAAAATGAGTTGGAAAATTTTACCTCTGACTCTCCAACCTTGGCTAAAATGTCCAGTTATTAAAATATCAGCCATCATTCAGGTCTAGAACAATAACAGACATTGGTATGGTAATTGTATGAATGTAGTTCTGCAAATATACTTAATGAATAAGGTAGATTAGTTCTTTATCAGTGTTATCTAAATCACAAAATAAATACTTTAGCTCTGATTTGTAATACATTGGATCTTATTGGTTCTGTATCTCATTTTTACTTAAATCTTTTGTTTGCTTATTGACTGTGGGTTACTGATATGTGGGCACAAGGGCTGTGCTTGGTACGTTTTTGAAGCTTTGCATGAATAGCAACAGTGTTTCCAAATATAAATGGAATAGAGTTTTGATGGTTAAAATGTTTCCAAAAAAAAAATATATATATATATATGGAAATTATTGATACCCTAACAATTTTCTTTACTATGCCAAATATTTATTATGTAGGAATGTGGTTCGCTGTGAGCTGCTATTATATCTTTTTGCATGGGGAACCTTGACCTGCGCTGTGATGTTGACTTTCTTCCAGCTATCATGTTGTGTTCTTGAGTAGATAGCTAAGGATTTTCAGATGCAGATTGCTGAAGCCATAAATTATGATGAAAACTGATTGAATACAGTGTGTTTTTTGCTTTGTTCATTGTGGGGTGTTGGTATTTTATTGCAATGTCTTCATCTTTACTTGCAATTTTTTGTTTTTCAGCAAAGTGTTTCACTTTGCTGTGTTTCAGCAAAGTGTGATTTTAGCAAAGTGTTTCAGCAAAGTGTGATTTTAGCAATTTGAGGCTAATGTAGTATTGCTAACAGGTTATTTATTTTATTTTAGCAGTTTGAGGCCAATGTTAGCATTGGTAACAATGATACTCTAGGTCTAAAATATGCTAGTCATGCATGATTCTACAAGATATACACATCTTACACTACTTCACATAAACTCCAAAACAAATAAATCAAACTTAATCACCCTGATTAATGATGAATATAGAACAAGCTGAAGCTGAAAATCAAATATGAGCATTCAATATACAAGTTGTACTACTGCATATGTAGAAATTAGCATCCATTCCAACCTCCAAAACAGGTCTATCTGCAAAATGCACAATAGTCTAATAGAGACAAAAATCACTTAGAAAAAGACTATAAAAATCTGATGAAAATAACTACCAATAACTCATCACAGTAACAACGCCAGGAGCTTCCGGGGAAGCTGCAATCAATTTAGTGTCACTCACTACCAAAATATGCACCAAAGTTGGGTTTCTATGAACAACATTAAGCAATTTTCCACATGATACATCCCATACAATGATTTTCTTTTGATCGCCACTAGTTATTAGCATGTCTCTGCGTAGTTTCATGCATCGCACAACACCAATATGTTCTCGTAAAACATGCAGACAAACACCCAGCCAACTCCATATTCTAACTGTGCTATCTGCTGAACCAGAGGTTACTAAGTCTTCATTGAAGTCTATACAATACACATCATCAGAATGGCCAAAGAGTGTTTGTGAGCACTCTCCTGTTTCCATTCGCCAAATCTTTACAAGTTTGTCTCCCCCACCACTAACAACGTAATGGTCATTCATTTTGCAACAATGAACGACTTCACTGTGGCCAACAAGAGTGTGCATACATTGACCAAGATCTAAATCCCATACACGAATGGTTTCATCCCAGGAAGATGTGACAGCATATTTTTCATAACAATTTAAATCTACCAGCTCATCAGTATGTCCATTCAATACAAATAAGCATTTTCCATTCAAAGCATTCCACACTTTTACACTTTTATCGTCATAACCAACAATAGCTCTTTTCCCATCGAAGTGCAAGCAGCGTACTGAAGACCTCATTTCTTGCTCAGTGAACAGTTGGCCAAGGCATTTGCCAGTGCTAATATTGAATATGCGAAGAATACCATCACTGCAGCCAGTCATCAATAAATTGTTCTTTATTTTTACACATGTGACAGCACCACCATGCTGGCTGAAAACATGCAGTATTCGTCCATATGCAACATCCCACAATACAGCATGCTTGTCATCACTTCCCGAAGCAAGTAAATTGCCAATGCAATCAATGCAGTTAATTCTTTCCTTGTGACCCCGCATTGGAGGCAGAACAACATATCTTCCTGATCCCCAGTTGTGATGCAAATGATTGGCACGAATATAAATATCTTTCCATTTACACAATGGGGGTATCTCCTTACATGTCGGAACCACAGGCTGAAATGTAGGAGAAGTTAAATTGGTCTGTGGTGCAGGAGTTATTGGTGTGGAGCTAAACAACAGCTGAGAATCAGTACTATTTTCACCAAAATGAAGCCATTTTTTTCGTCTGCATAAAGCCTTCCACAAATTATCAGAATTTGTCCTGTCTCTCCATTGCAGACTGCAACATGCTGCCCGAGAAAGTTCTTCAGCTGTCAAATATGAAAAAATTCTATCTACCAACTCCCTTGGAATGACAGATACAAAATCTACTGCAAGTAGCTGCCGTGTCTCACTGTATAACAATTGCAATTGTTTGGAGCTGCATTTCAATAACAGCTGCTTGAGCAAAGCATCTTGATCAATTTTGGATAAACTACTGAATTGGGATAACACCTTATCTGTAGTTTCTTGAACAGACACCATCTTCAGACTAACATGACCATTGTGATCCTTGAAACATAAAAGGAATACTTTAAGAAACTCTTTTCAAACATTTACAGCAAAAAAACAAAAAAGCTGTTAACAACTTTAGCAACAACAAAACAATCTCAAAATAAGCACATAAGCAAATACAAGTTTTGTTTAGCTAACTATAAAACTGTGATCATTATCTAGTTCATCTTATTGGTTCACAATATTTCTTCCATATTCCTCCCTTGCAAACCCTATAATTTGCCTTTGTTTCTTCCCCACCATAATGTGTTATTAAAAAGATAAATGCAAAGATAAACAACACAAAAAATAGAAAAAAATATTTAATTGTAAAATAGTAAGCTTGTGAATAATTCACTCACATAAAATTTACTAAAAAATTTTCATTCAACTTTAGTGAGATACTAAGTCTTATATTGAGAAATTAACAAGGTAATAAATGGGATAAAAAATCATCTCAATAGTGCTCCAAGGTACGCACTACGCATACCATATTTTTGTGATTGAAAACCAGGAGGCTTCAGAACAAGCCTTCAGATAAATGTGGTTCATATATTTCTTGGAGTATGCAGCTATTTTGGATTGCTATAATTAAGACTATACTGCATGTGACACCAGAAAAACAAATAATATTGCATTTCACTAAAAAGCAAAACAATGTTCAAGCATTTGTTAATTTGCACAAACACCCAATCATAATTTTCTGTAGACAACTTTCTTCAAGAAACCTTTGTTCGATTTTATTTTCTTGCAAAATCATTGCAGGAAAAGTCAGTAGCTATTACTTTTGCAGGTGATAAGGGCTTTCACATGCTCCAGCATTTTACTTCTGTTATCAGACCATGTGTTATTCATTATAGAAAAAAAATCTTTCAACAGGAGCTGATTTACCAGGTAAACAAAATATCAACACTACCAGCTTAGAAAATTCAAAATGTATATGATTTTTCTTTAAGATTTTTGAACATCTGGTCCCATTTCTGTTCAAGATGCTCATGGATGCTGGAAAATCGGTAGGGCAGGAAGGCAGCAGTAAAGATGTTGAGGGCAATGGAAACTTATGAAAAACAAAAACCTTGTTGCCAATACTTGCTACTGTTCAACATTAATTTGACCTCAAGAATAATAAAAGAAACTATAGAAATATTTGTATCAATTCTATCTTGATAAACCATAAAATTCCTATGATGCTGTCATGAAAAAGACACCTCTGCCCCTGTTGTCCCCCTTTTGAAAGGTCAGGGAGGCAATGTCTCTGCTCTGCAGCATCCACGCTGATTGCTATCAGCAGTCACTGTCTTGCAGCATTGCCTGCCAAGATGTCTGCGTTCACTAGTCACATGCAGCAAAATGCCTAATAGTGTAACTTGAAGTGAACTTTATAAGATTTGTTGCCATATTGTTGTTACACAATGAAGATCAACAGTAAAACAATCCGCTCACATGTTTGGCAACCTGCCTCTGCAGGCAACGAAGCAGACATGAGTGAACTGCAAGCTCACCACTACATGACTGTCATATGACACTAGAACATTGAACATGCATGGCTCTTGTGCAGTGTGAGGGTCACACCGGCAAATAAACTGTCATTGCAAAAATAAATCAGTTAATGGGAATTGAGCTGCTGACATCAAGTTTTCTAAAAAAATTTGGTTCTTATTCCTAATTTCCAGGGAGGGGAAAATGCCTGTTTTGACCCACCTGTGGACCACTGGCGCAGCCAGGTATTTTGTTCAGGAGGGGCCAGTCACTATATCGTCAAAGTTTAATTTTTAGGTATTTTACACGAAGATTATTTTGATGTCACAGCTCAATTTCTGGTCTATCACAACATGACATGACATATCTTCTACCAGTTGGCATCTAACAGTTGAAATTGATATAAAGCACCAGCATAAAATCTGAACAAGTTTGTTTCAGAGGGGGCCATGGCCTCTTCTACCTCATTCTGACTGTGCTCAGGGCTCCCATTCTGTAATTTCTAATAAACCCAGATTGCTCAAGAAAAAAAAACATTTATCTAGAAAAAAAATCCAGAAATATGCAAAAGACACATGATTGCAAATACATGAGGCAAAACGGTTATTAAATTACTGAGTTATCTACTCATAGTTCCTTTTTTAAATTTGTGTCTCTGTCTGCAACGTTAAAATTAACATTTGGACCACTTTTCTGTTACTCAAAACATTTTATATTAGCCAATAAAGCTGATAACATACTACTCCATGATTGTTGACATCTCTCACTTCTTTTCAGGCTTAGGTACTAAGGTAGGCTATATAGTTGCCGCTTTGCTGGCTTCTTAACAATGCTTGTTTTGCATTTGCCTTGACAGTCTTGGTTTTACCAAGTTTGTTTTTGTTTTAACATGATTAACAACAGTAAAAAGAGTTTTTCTAGTGATGCAGTAAAATGTGGCAAACTGCAAATACGGCCATTAAAAGTATTGCACACTCCGAGTTATCTAAGCCATCTTTGATGTTACACCAACCTACACCAGAAATCAAGAATATTTATTGGACAAGAACACGTTTAAACTAAACTTGATATAACCTCCAGACTGTTTTTTGTCTGAGACGTTTTGTCTCATGTTTGCATTAAAATTAGCGTTAACAGCATTTATGAGTTTATATATTTTTGGACATTATGATAATGACTGAATTTTTTTTGTCATTTAAAAAGATTTGGTCTACGACAAAAGAAAAATGACTGAAAACAACCTAGCTTCCAGCTGATCTTCAGGCACAAGATGGGCAAAATTTAGCCTTAGGGCCACATTTTGATTTGCCATTGAACTTGGATTGTTTGTGAAATCTTCAACTGCAAAGTAATCTAAAATTTCTAAGCATCAAATCCTTATTCCAATGTAAATTAAATTGTTTTTTAATTTACATCGATAGGGCAACCAAAGCATTTGAACATTGACATTCGTTAAAAACTTTGATTCATCTGATTCTTCCGCTGGCATCTGGGATAACCAACTGCTCAGGCAAATCCAAATATTTCACACTTGATTATACTACCCCAGTACCTGTACCATATGTTATTTGTTCACGTCTGGTGTAATCTGCCCCAGCCTTTTACTTCTGATGTACGCGCAACTTCATGGCTGTCTGTACTGGATGGTAAGCACCCTACAGTATTAGGTAATGATATTGATACAGGTGTAAAACCGACTGAAGACGTTTTGTTTCACCAATTCACGATTGTACTTTTTTGACCTGATGATTGCTTGCATGGGAGCACTGCAATTTGACCAGAACAAATGTTTATTTCACTAGGCCTATTATAATTATTATAAGTCGTTGCCAAGTTTTTATCTTAAAACAAAACAGATTTGATAGGATTTTTCAAAATCAAACCGAGACACCCAGATGGACTAAAAAAAGCCAGAACTGGGTGGAAAAACCCAGCAAATGGAGACCTGGCTGTGCTACTGCTGCGGAGGACGGGGCAACCCTAATTCATATTTGTAAGGAAAAAGGGACGTAGTGAAATAGGCAAATGTTTACCCACAAAAATTTTAAATGAAACTTCCCTACCAGAGATGAGCGGAGTCACATTTTTCAGACTCCGACACCACTCCTGCTCCACGCTTTAAAGCTCCTGCTCCTGTTCCGACCCCAAAACCTTCCAAGTAACTCATATTGAAAAGATATTGCCTGATGAGGCAAAATATATGTCATGCCTATTTTGCCTTTGATACAACACATATGGTTGAAACGGTCACGTGACTATCGCAACACAGAGAGATGCAACATGCTGATATTTAAAGTTATGGCTTAGCCCATTCTTTACACAACGTAGACAAACACAGCCACCAAAAGCTTGCCCACATTTAAATTAGACATTACGGTCAACTATGTAGGTAGGTCATGCATTCCAGACTTGTCATGTGATCACTTCGAACAAGTGTGCAGTTACTGAAAAAATAACTTCAGAACTGTTTTAGTCTCATGAGGCAAAATAGACGCTGCTTATCAATTATACACCAGAGGTGAGCATGGACAATGTGACAAGCCAGGAGGCACACTGTTTTCTATTCATTAGCTTTATCTTACTAAAAACACCACACCTTCGGCTGCTCCAGCTCACAATACACTGCCGAACTGCAGCTGGCAAGCAAGCACGGATCAATCTCGCATACCACATATACATAGCTTTCGCTACATATACATAGCCCATGCCGTCGCTTTCGCAGCGATCAGAGCGATCACAACAACGAACACACAAGAACATTTTGCGGAAAGTTCTTATGCACAACCAAAGGCGCAGCCAGGGGGGGTGCTGAAGGGGCTCAAGCACCCCCCTTAGCGATCAAAATATTGATGTTTATTTCTTAGTTTTTCACCAACATTGTACTGTAAGTCGAGATCAGGTGCATTGCAAAATGTTCTTTGGCAGTACCACAGGCGTAGCAAC
>JGI24159J19872_10008267_pt1 | contig 13626 bp, 6 predicted proteins | sample Ectturendosymbi4_FD_19872 | JGI IMG/M metagenome (IMG submission 19872) | reverse complement strand
CAAAAACTGCTTTCAAACGGGAACCGGATACGGATCCGGATATCCGAAACGCTTTTATCAATATTACGAGGATTCAGACTTTTGGAAAAAGTTACAATGGTAATGGTTTATTGTTTCATATGACTCAGCCCACAAGCAGAAGCACCATGAAAGCCATCGCATGCAGTAAACCAACCATTAGTGAAAATTAGAGCAAAAGAAAACACAATGGCACAACAGCTGATCAGTGTAAACAAAGATGATATATGTCGAATCACCACGCCAATGCAGCCACGAGAGATCTTGAGTTGTTCGTCGACGGCGACCAGCACTTTGACCGCACTTTGGCAGTGCGAAGTTATTTTCTAAAATCTCAAGTTCTTTAGACAAGGTTGCGTCTCCACGTCGTTTCGCCATTCGGAAAATGAATTCTACAGAGCACCAGTTGTCTTGCCTATGTCTCGTCTTGCAGCACAAATATAGTATCTGTGAGGAAAGAGTTGAATTAACAACTAGGTCAGTAGCGTAACGAAGTGCGGAGCCGTCGAAAGGAAGGCAAAGAAGTGTGAGTTACGACGTTTTTTCACTCAAATGTGTTAGAAAATTGGGCTTATTAAGCGGGGTTTTGGGTTTATAAAGCGTTGTTTAAATGCAGGAATAAACGAAGTAATCCGGACCGTAGAACTTTGGGCTTATTAAGCGGGTGGGCTTTATAACCATGGGTTTTATAAGCGGGGAGTACTGTATTTTTAAATGCTTCGCGGCCATTTTTGAGGAGATCTATGGTCCACCAAACCTGTGGTCCGCAGCCCAGTTGCGCAAATGCGCTACAAATGCAAAGTGCAAAGGCAGCGAGGCGCAAAAGCAGTTAGGGGAATTCCCATATTTGAAAATAATTACTTTTTTCAAACTTGGATGATTTTTCCTTGCGCAAGTTGTTAAGTCCGAGTTTCCAGTCATAACCGCAAGACATTTTCTGGAACAGTTAGAATTATTTTGATTTTTAACCTGCAAAATTTATGAAGTTAAAATCTTATCTTTGAGAAAACTGCTCCATATTTTTTTTCAGTTTTGGTATCTTTTTTTTACATCCGGGTCTTCACAGGACTATGACGTAAGTTTGGATAAAGTCAACTGGCTGCTCTTGATTCAACTGATTCGTAGGCGGGAGTTGGTGTTGTACCTAAACTGTTTACAAACTAAGCGAAACTGTAGTGCGCACCAAGTAGCTGTGACGTTACTGTACAGCATCATTTATATTACAGGGTGTGCATATTGGCGATGACTAGCTGGGATTGTAGATTCGTTTCGCAATTCCGCTTTGAGTTTGACTGCTGTTAGTGGTGTGCAGGAAGCGTTGTTGAGCCTTTACCTTTGTTTGATTTGAGAGAAATGCAGTACTCAGTCAGTGCTGTGTTACCTGCCAGGGGGATGCAAAAACCGATACCGTGCACGCCTCATTTTTAGCTTCGTTCTGGGGTCTTCGTTGAAACTTGTATAGCAATAGATAAAACAGCTGCCACCATGCCGATGAATATTGTTTTTTGTGTTGTTTGGATGAACTTCATTGATTCATCTGCCAGTTTTACACAACACAGAACACTGACCTTGATGGTTGGTGCTTAGTATTTGGAACTGTCATTGCAATATGAATGAATTGCTATGGTTCTTGTTCTCTAAACCATTTTTATTAAACCAGGGGTTGGGAACCTATGGCTTGCGAGCCAGATGTGGATAACACTAATTAATTGGAGGGCCGGGCGGGCTGGAGGGCTGTGTTTCCAAATGAAAAACGTGAACTTTCGGCAGGCTGCACAGAAGACAGAAGGGTGGGCTGTCAGGCTGCACAAAAAGGTAGTCCGGCGGGCTGCGGAAAAGGGCAGCCCTCCGGTCCACCCTTTTCTGCAGCCCAGCTTAAATGTGCAGCCCACCGGCCTGTCTTAGTTAATGTGCAGCCCAGTGGCCCGTCCTGTAGTGCAACCTACTGGCCCACCCTTCTGTGCAGCCCGCGGAAAATTCATGTTTTTCATTTGGCAACACAGCCTGTCGACCCTCCGTTTAGTCAGTGTTATCCCCAGATGTGGCTCTTTTGTCTTGATGACGGCATCTGGCTCGCTTGGTTGATATTTTCTTCACATGATTGTTACAGATGAAACTTGTTCTGTAATTTTTCTAAAAACCATCAGTAACACCATGCACTGCAGCAGCAGAAGTCGCATTAACAGTGAGTAAGAAGCATTTCATTAAAGAGAAAATTCAGACATTTACCTTTGATTAAGATTGTTGATTTTGCTTAAAAATGCACACGTTAGTAAGTTAGTTGCATCAATCAAGTGTTGAAAAATATTATATAACTCTCATGCAAATATAATTAAAAATATGTAGGTTTCATGGTTTCCTGAGCCAAAAAGGCTCTCGACTCCTGTATTAAACTGTAACATTTGAAGGTTGAGACTGATAGTTGAGAGGAAAATTTAAAATATCATGTTATGATAATATCGTAGTTTCACCACAGAGAGGCTGTTGCCAATTTTAGATTTAGCTTATTATTTGTTATAGTGTATAGGCTACCAACAACTTGGCAAGTGGCCTACTTACTGAGTAACTTTGTAATTTTGGGCTTGATTATCGTATGGAAAACTTAGCATAAGTACTTCCATCCTCTCAGGTCCCAGTACATACATGGATGTTTCTTCTTTTACCCCCCCTCTCCTGAGGCTCTAGTTGGTGGTTGTTTTTATATGGACATACTACTGTACATATGCTAATCTAATAACTTAGACCCATGGTTTCTCCAACATTTTTGACACGTAAAACCGAGAATCATTTCACCAAACACTATTTATAGCCTAAGAGTTCAATTTTTAATTAGGAGATTGATCTGGTAGGGAAAGGTTAAATCCTAAATTTTTTTGTATTACTGGAAACAGGTCAGATGAGATAAAAAAATGAAAAAATAACAAAGTAAAAATATAACAGTCACAAGAAACCAGCAAAAAGGCAAAAAGACATGTTTTTAAAGTCAAATCCAATGTGCAACATTCATTTACGCAACACAGGTGATGGTGTGCAACTGCAAGCAATTAAATGAACAGTTAAAGAGATTTATTCTTTGTTATCTGCTGTATATTTTCCCTTATTCATTAGTATGTGTAGTTCATCCCATTTTTTTACTTCCTGCTCAATATATTGTCAATAACTAATATAGAATTTACCCATTCCAAGTTCAAGGGATATGCTATGTGCTTGGTGGGACATATGGTACATGCAACTGTGGTATAAAACTCGACCTCAATTACAACTCTTTAGACCAGCAATGCCAGAACCACAAAAAACAAACTATGACAAGAGAGAACACATAAAATAAATATGCAGCAATACATTGCCAGAACAAAATATTTGAGGATCTGATCCCTGAGACGCAACAACATGCAAAAAGAGCAATGGAAAAAGGAGCATCTTCTTGGCTGTCAGCCTTGCCAATTTAAGTGCTTGGATATGCAATGTGTATTAAACCAGTCTTGGAGAACCAGCAGCCTGCAGGCCAAATGCAGCCCGCATGATCATTTAATATGGCCTGTATTAGAATTTATTTTCGTTGCGAAGGTTATAACACAACATCGCATCAAAACAAAACTCCATGAAAAAGAGACAAGTAGACAATAAGTCAGGAGAATTCTCTCTTGCTCCTTGACATAATTTTCTCTCCTTATTTTCCTTTTGAGGATAAAGTAAAAATTTGAACGTAAAATTGATTAATTTTTGCAGCCTGCCAACGATTTTCCACAATTCATGCGGCCTGTGATAATAAATAAGTTCCTCATCCCTGCACTAAACAAACAAGAATTCATGAATGCCATCTGCATGAGATGTGGATGGAAGGTAAAGAGCATACCCATTCAGTTAATGTATGTGTAGATACAAACTCATTTTGCACCATAGTAAAGACAAAAATATCAAGCAAGAAAAAAACAGTAAAATTATACAGACCATGATGGAGTACCGTCATTGTGTGTGTGTTCCACCAGGCACATAGCACCCAAAATGGGTTGGACAGACAGGTAAAGACAGATTACAAAAAGGTTTAACAGTAAACAGCAACACAGTAGTGTTAGGACATGAAAAATAAACAAAGTGAAGTTAGTCAGGATGGCTGAAGAGAGGAGCAAAACAATACTGCACAGGGAGTTTACAGAAAGTATTAAAAAACATACTGAAGACAATAAAGCTCACAGAAAACACAGACATTCGGAAGGCGGTGGCTATTCATTGAAGAGAGGCAAGTGACAGGCAGGAACACTGGTTAATGCACTGAGGGTGGCTAAAATCAGATCAAACTTGCACACAGGCCAATATGCTAGCAGTGTTCCTTCTGACCATGGCCAGAGACAGGCGCTGGTGGAGTCACTGTCCCTCCCTGGGGTCACCTGAAATGTCAACAAGTTTCTATGCGAAACAGCTCAAGAAGGGGGGCAGTGGACTTACAAAAGATACAAACTAAGTGGTGGATCACAGCCTGAGCTGTATGTGCAAACTGGGCAGCTACGTTTCGATGAGACACAACTCAGAGATTCTAAGACACAGATAATGAGAGAGGTCTGTAGAGATGTTCATTGTTCAGATAGAGCTCACACTTCTGCCAATCAATGAAAATGAAGTTGAAAGACAAATCAATTATATCTGACAGTACAAGGTTGGCCATTTCTGTGAGATGACTGTGGAATAGCTATGAGAAAACATTTTTTGACATGAGGGTCATACGTCCTGCCTCACAATCACATGCTGATTAGCCGCTTTCGCAGATCTACCAACAACATGAAAAAGAAAAGAATAAGTACAACCAAAGAGTGAATGACATCAAAATGTCTTTCTTCAATCTCCTTGTCTTCATGACAAGTTGAGGAAGGGCACTGGAATGCATCAAGGTCAACAAAAGACTAGCTGAAAAATAGTGGAAAAATGCATGGAGTCATATGCATCTGTCAGAACCTACATTAGAACAAAGCTCAGATTTTCACTTCTGAGGAGCACACCTTGCTGCAATATAAGGCTTTTGAGGCAATTTTTTTTAATGATCCATAGGTAACCTTATTCAAATAGGATGATAGGACTGATGATGCTAGTGTTACGTGAAATTGATTTCCCATTAAAAATTTGTGATTGATTCCTTGCTTCTTTCATTTGTGGAATGAAGTTACTTAAAATTGACCATGTCAGAAAGGAGGTAAATTTAACCTCTCCCATTCAGCAGGGACAAAATTGGACTACTACTGACCGGTATATAAGTGTTCTTGAGCTAAATTTTTCTTTACTTCGTAAAAAAGTTGTTTTGTTTGCATGAAGTTCCTGTTTGTATTCATATGCACGGGTGGATTATTTAATTAATATGTGTCACATTTTTGAAAGCTGTTATAATCAACCCAATATAGGCATCTTGTCATCAAGTGCAAGGATAGATTGTGATGTGCCAACAACTTCACTTACAATGTTATGCTAAAGTGCTGTCTTCAGAATTACTTTCAACTATTTTGTTCAGGTGTTTTTAATTGGTCTGATTTTAAACAGTGCTGAATGTCATATTTAAGCTAATTGGTTGTAGTGTCCTGCACCATATTTTGTAGGTTTATAGCTTGTATAATAATGGCTGGTTTCCTTCTCAATTTCATTTAACTATTTCAAAATGAAACTACGAAGCAAAGACCAGTCTCCTTCAAAAGCTAATCCTACTCGCAAAAAAGCCAGCAAAAGAAAACTTTCAAATGAGGTAATTTCATTGTTGTTTTTCATCTCTCAACTTTTGTTTAATTGTGGAGAACCAGTGCAACTTTTCTTTTTATGTTTGAAGGAGAATGAGCAGTCACGGCTAACTCCAAGCGGTATACTAACTTCATTCAAACGTCTTATTTCTGGTTCATCTATTGAGGTTGGTAGATGTGTGTTTAAGCTATTTGAGTTCTGTGAATTGGTGTTTATGGATATTGAGAATGGTAGATTTGGTGTTTGTGCATAAATTTTGTGTTTATGGTGTCTAGTTTATCGGAAACAGTTATTGCTATTGGTGCATGTTTTCTTCCAAACAACATATCACAAATCAATAATTAATATATATATATATCGGAAGGGGATTTTGCCACTTGCATTCATAATCTTGTCACAGATTGTACAGTCAGGCCTCATTTATCTGAACTCCGAAAACCGGAATCCCCTCTCTCCAACTCAATACTTTTAGGAACAGATTTCTCCCAATGCATTTACTCCTTTAATTAGGAATGGATATGTCAAATCAATAGAAAAAAACGCTAAACCAGATTACACCAACTGTTGGGTAGTTGTCTATTAAATCACAATGGAAGTGTGAAAGTCAGTTTTCTGTGCACAATTAATATAAGTGGCATAATTTGCAGGATGCAGTCAGGTCTCCGGTACAGTTCTTTTTTGCGTTTGATCTCATTCTGAATGCATGCTAGCTAAAGTATATTGATTAGATCTGCTAATAAATGGAAACTAGGACTGTTTCATTTAGTCATGTTCCACATGCAGTCTACATATTTGCTTAAGTTGACAGTTCATCTAAGTCTACCGTTTTCTTCTATTCCCTTTGCGCATCTGCTAAAGTGAGTTTTACTATACTGCAAATCGTCACCTTTGTTTACATTGTTGGCATTTGCTCTGGAAAGAATTTTGCTATTTAACTTTTGATTTCGATTATCCTGACTGTGATGCAGCTTAGCAATTTCACCAAAGAAATTCAATAGGGAAAGAATCACAATATTATATATGCACTGTGATTACAAGTAGTGTTGTTTTCAATGTGTAAGTTGATGTTACACACATTATTTAAGTCTTTACTTTTAGATAAAATTACTGTGCTTATGTTTTTACACCCAAGGCATTTTGCACCAAGCATATATCGTTGTTTGGATTACATTTTATGTTTCTTTGTGAGAATGTCTATAGTTATTTAAATCTACATCGTGATTTTTTGAGTGCCATGAATTAAAAATACTGGCTTGTTTTTTTGCAAATAAATTGATTGTATCGATAATTGTTATTAGGTTATTGGTAGAAAAAGTTGACTGATTTTAGCATCTGCACAAAAACTAAATTCTTAAATTACAAGATTTAAAAATGCATTAGCTGTTACAGGAAAACAGAGTGCAAACTGAGATGGTTTTTGAAAGATTTGTCTTTTTCATGAGTAATTAAATTCATTTATGAAGTATGTCTATTAAACCTCTTTGCAATATTCCAAAAGCTAAAGATGTTCATTACAATTTTCCCAGACCTTATTTGGTACAGTAATTATATTGTAGACTGATAAATCTGTTCAGTTGTATGTAAGATTCACCTCAGCTCAGTGGTGAAAATGCTTAAATGTGAAACAAACTTCGATTTTTAGTTGGAATTGGTTTCCATCAGTTCTTTGTTTGGCGATCCAGTTTCTCTGTACTGCCCTGGACAAAAGCTTCACACCACATTTTTGTAATAGGTTGAGTCAAGAACCCCACAACTAGAGTTAGCAGATCGGATTAAGAAGAGGCGAAGATGTACAATGAAAGATGATGCTGATGTGATAACCAATTCAACAGCTGGTCAAGGCAGTAACAGGTAAAACTCATAATAAATAATGGCAGCATCCCAACGCCATGGTTGTGCTGTCTATAAGTACCAAAAAAATTTAAACCTCCATATTAAACTTGCAACTTGGTTGATGCAGTAAGTTAACAATGCACATTCAACTGCTGAGAGGTTCTTGCCACTGTAACTCTTGACAAATGTATCTATATACTTGAATAACGAAGGTTCAGGTTCGAGTTAGATAGAAAGTAACATTCTGCAGTGACAGGTAGTAAGAGAGCTCGTACAATTAAAAAAATATAGTTAAAAAATAAAAGTTTTCATTGTTAGTTGCCTATTTGTCTGTGTATCTCAGGCGCCTATATGCCATAAACTCGTTTTTAAGAAATACGAATTCTTTCACATTGAACAGCACAGAAATATGTGTGTGCAGCATGCTCAGAAAAGAAACATTGGTAGAGCCTGAACAAAAGATAAAAACCTGAGTGAATTAAGTACACTGGATATATTCTGTGAACAGGGTAGGTAAAGATCTACATTGCACAGTAAATGCTAATACAGCTATGTCCAACCCGCTAGCCGCCTGCGGCCCAGTCGAAGGTTTTGTGCGGCCCAGTTTAAGTTTTTGCTGTAGTAAAAGTATCCTGCGTACTGACAACTTGTCCTTATTTTGATAATCTTTAATTTGACGTTTTTGTTGCGGGTGGTCCTCAGTGCCACTTTATCACGTCTGTTACCATTGCAGTTAGGATTCGAATGCTTTCAGTACAATAGCTTAAGCTAAATTTAGTTTTCTAAGATCAAAGTAAGCCTTTCAATGCCCTGTTTAAGATAGTGGCAAAATTTTTGGCTCAGTAAGCCATATGGGTTGGACGTAGCTGTTCTAATAGGTTGTTTTGAATGGCTAAGCAAGTAATGTTGACAAATTCCTGTAGGTAATACTGTACTGAACAACAGTACGACCTATTAAATTAAAAAAATTATGTTGAATATATCACTAATGTCTTCAAAGTGTTGGAACTTATTTAACTATGATTAAATTATTGTGATATCTGCACTTATGCGTTTTGAATGATTTTTTATTTTGGGGTGGTTTCAAGAAAGTTATTTTGATGTGGGTAGTTTGAGGAAAGAGATAGGTTGATTTGAATGGCTAAGAAATTGGGTAATGCTGACCAACACTAAGCTTTTTTATACATTTCTGTTAAATATTTCACCAATGTTGTCATAGTGTTGGAGCTATTTTATGATATCATTCATTCATGTGATGCGACCGGCAAAAGTGAAAAGGTTTAGCACCCTGGGTTTATTTTTCAGTCATTCTTCGGTCATAGGTCGAATTAAAAAAAAATGTCCGAAAGAAATTGAGTCAATTCGGTTATAATGTCGGTTAAGGTAGGCTCGTGAATACTGTTACTGCGAATTTTAATGCTATTATGGGACAAATGACCAAAATGTCTCAGCGAAAAAAGAAACCCTGTGTGCATCCCTGGTCTAACCCAACTTGGTGTCCCTCTGGAGTAGTGCTGGGGGCAGATATGTGACTGCTCGTGTCGTATTTAGTTTGACAGAGTGACGCGACTTAAGTTCGTTAGGTACCTTTCTTTCTTCGTTTTATTTTCAGAAAAAGGCTTCAACAAATCGTTTAGAAAGAGTTCACGTAATGTCAGCTGAAGCGCTGCATTCTTCTCAACTTCGTTCACAGCCTCCACTAAACTCATTCCCTACTACTGACAATGTAACTCGCACGCACCGGGTTTCAGTTTCTGCCCAAACTGATTATAACCAAATGTCGCCATACATTATAACCAACTGTCGTCACACATTATAACCAACTGTCGCCACACATTATAACCAACTGTCGCCAACACGCCTGCTGCCGAAAAACTTTCGATATTGCAGGTCGAGATCGTGCGTCACCGCCACGCCTGCTCGAGGAAAGAGCGAAATTGCGACAAGAAGTTATTTTTATTTTTCTTGTTTCAAAGCGGCTGCTGTAATTATCTGTAGGCGGATGTCATATTATGAGGGGAAACAAAACGTATGGTCCGATAGTAAACGGTTTTAACTGTTATTATGCAGCAATAGAAGTTGCTGTTGTGTGGAATGACTGAAGTACAGTGATGTTATTGTTTGGTATTCCTTTTCAGATCGCAGACCAATTCACCAAGTGCTTCTGGCACTGAAACTCCAAAAAGAAGCAAAACGGCAAGGAAAGGTAAATGAGTTGAATCTGTTGATAAATTACTTCAGACGTGATCGCATGCAGATTTTTGTGTAAAGGCCAATTCCACTGTATGCGCGTCTATCCTTTGCATGTGTTGTGAAGGGAAGCGGAAAAGGAAACCAACAAAAAAGTCACTGCTTGGCACCATTTTTTCACCGGTCTACAAGTTTTTCGGCCAGCCGAGCGGTAAGGTTTTAATCCCTAGCGAAACACTCAATAAATCTATCAGATGAGACTTTGTAATGCCATTATGTGATTGTCTAAGATGAGGAATGTAGCAGCAGTGAATCTACGGCCAGTTCGGAGGAGCCTTCATCATCTTTAGAGGAACAAGTAGCAGAAGTGTCCTCGACCACCGACGTCGACATGATCACCAGCACGCCAATGAAATGCGATGCTGCCTTCGATAGTAGGTTTCGCATTATGTTTGGTCCAAATGTGCAGCGTTAACTCTTATCACGATTATTGCTACTGGTGTTGCGGCCAGTGGCCCAACTATATGGACAAGTACGCACGGACTGGAACCAATGCTTTGTAAAGCCGGGCCGCGTGGGTAAGAGCCACGAATCCTAACCACTGAGAGATAATGGTGTTGCTCTTCACGCACATCCCGTTCGTGGTAAATCACACAATCAACGCAACGCTACCGGAGAGGTTGCAACATTACTATGGGCGCGGGTTTTTTAAGATTTGACCTTGCTGACCGCAAAGATATTTTCAGAGAGCGCAACAATTTTTACCGGGATGGCTGTAAAACAAGGTTGTGGTGTATTTTGATGGCGGTAGCAAAGCGAATTTCTTTCCACTGTATTTTGAGAGACCGTTGAAGCAATTTGAGACTGTTCCGGTCTCTCAAAACAACTTAATAAAGCACTAACTGTGAGTGTGGACGAATGCATCCTTCACCGAGTTAATCTTCTCTGGACACAGAGTGTAAAGTTCATTTTAACAGCCACAGAAGTGAAATGAGAAAATTGTTGATTTTGATTGCTGAAAATGTCTTGTGACTGGCTAGTCCAATTTTAAAGGTCAAAACCTTGAAATCCAGCACCTCAGCTTAGCTTAGCATCAAGCAGACCTCGGTACTTCTGCAAGTGACACGTCATACGTCTTATCATGCCGAAGACACAACACCTTGTTTTTTCACAGAATAAGAGTTGAATAAATTCTAAAATATATCATATTTTCAACACGTTGGGTGGCTCGCACCATTGACTGTACGTGATTCGCTAGTACTCTTCAACACGGTCACCTCAATTGCCGGTACGACTGTAACGTGAACTGCGTAATGAAAACTGACAAAGAAAACCTGCAACATACCAACAACCCCTAACCTGAGTACTGACGGCAAACAAGGTAAAACAATGCGTTCGGAACTTGTAAGATTTTATAACCGCAAGTCATTGTCTCGTCCAACTTTTTTTTTCAACAGATTCCATAACCATAGCGCCTTCAAATGCTTCCTATACTGCGGAGGAGGAGACTCCTGAACCCAGTTCTTCGGGCCTCGAAGAAGTCGCAAGTTCGTCCGGCGTGGACATTGTTCGCGAAGACGACTGGGAAGCGTTTGATCCTCGCTACTTCATAAAACATCTGCCGCCGTTGACGAAAGAGCAGCGATGTCGTCAGCCAGGTGCGTTGCCGTCAACAGCTACTTCTGCTCTTTTTCTAATCCCGTTTTTCGACCAAGGCTGTAAAATGCTCTTCGCCGTGATGAGAACAAAGTATCCTCGCAGTAGTTTGATACGCATGGATGCTTCGATAACAGATTGAACCTTGGAGGGAGTTCGTATGCGTGGAACCGTGCTAGAAATGACTTCACGCTTGATTGATGAGGCGTTATATATCGTTGTAACACCAAAATGTGCGTGTTGCTACACTTGTTAAAGTGGAAGGGGGAGATTTTCAGCTTCTCTGAGGAAGTCGAACCCGAGTTGAGATAAAAAGTCGATTGCACATCGCAATGTAGTTTTGTCAAATGGCTGAAAGTTCGCAGTGAAGTTGACCTGCATTTTGTTTGTTTGATTCGTGAACGATGTTAACAGATTAATTGACACAATAGACTTCGTTCATAACCTGTATCGTGTGCTTTTTGCAACGTCCAATTCGTCAACACGTCGCCGTACCCTTTCTTTTGAAACCGTAAATGTCGCAAATTCGTCAGGTGAACTGGAGATTGCTTCAGTCTCCGAACTGTGCACTTGTCCTTTGCTAATGAACAAGCCCAGTTGATACAGATGCTGTATTTCCAGAAAATTTCGCTGTTCTATTTTGTATGTGTTATAGCCTTGTGGCAAACCATTTTTTTTGCCGAGACATTTCGGTCATTTGTCTCACAGTTGTATTAAAACTTGCGGTAACAGTAGTCAGTAGTCATTAGTATATTTTCAGACATTGTGACCAAAATGACCGATTTCAAAAAACTGTCGGTCTATGACGAAAAAAGAACAGGTGACAAATAGTTCTGACTGTCCTAGCCTTACATGCAGCTATGAAGGTGTGTTGAATGTGGATCATGGTACATGCTTTGCCATTGTTGTCACGGTTGTTTATTTATCATTATCGTCACTAGCAGTATCTGTGGTTTTTAAAACGTATCGGTCTCATGTTTAACCTGTTTTCAGGTAATTAACGCAAACACTGTTGCTATTAGATTATTACTTTGCTGTGGATTTCGCTGAAACACCAAGAACATCAAAATTTCTCATGATTTTGTGAGAAACAATGGCCCAAAGAGCGACGCTGCTAAACTTTCAAAACTCCGACCTATTTTTTAATATATCTTGACTTGGTTGCAGCTCTTCCACTGAAGACCAGAAGTTCACCTGAGTTTTCGTTGGTGCTGGATCTCGACGAGACTCTCGTTCATTGCAGTTTGAACGAAATGAACGATCCCGATCTCACGTTCCCTGTTCTGTTTCAAGACGTAGTGTACCAAGTGCGTATCAACATTTCTTTTATCCACTCCGACAATGGTAGTGAAACTGAAAGTCGGAAACTAAACTAGTGCAACACTCTGTGTCAAGTGTTGTTGACATACGGCGTTGTTTTGTTTTCCCGTGAAAGTTTTGGACATAACGTGTTACAAGAACAAGATGCATGAACCAACGATACCGAACCGTGCAACAGATTTCCATTCGCAATTAAAAGCAATGATTTTATTAATACCCTTTATAGTTGGGCTTCCAGGTGCTTTGCCTTAAAATCATTGGTTCAACTTGTACTGGCACGGGGGCATTCTCCTGCAGCGTGTTGATCAGAAACACCGGCGGCGAAGGAACTCTCAGTCACAAGACAACCGCGTAGCACCGGCTGGCGCTCTGCAGCGTTGTCTTTTGCTTCGTTGCGTGAACAGCGCGCTCGCGCACTGCGCTCATACCAGCAGCAGTTGACACTGTGTGTGTGTGCTTGCTGTAAACTGTGCGCGTGCGTGTGCGTGCTTGCTCCGCTGTGACCCGCGCTGCCGCTGGTTCGACGTGCTCCACTGCTTAGATAAAAGATCTAGTCGGTGGTAGCAGCGCCATCGCGAGCCAGACCTTCCAGTTTGAATTGTGTCGCGCGCGATCGAAGCGATGGTTATTTCGAAGCTTGTTTGTTACGTCTGGAGCTTCAGTGCGTTTATCTGAAACTGCGGAAGCAAATGTTTGGCGATATTTTTGATTTTTTCGGCAAGTGACAAAACTGAAAATCTGACGTGATTTTGAAGCAGTTCGCATGTTTCAAATATGAAATCCGAATCTCTTCACTTAAAAGCACTAATGTTTCTGTATGCTTTCGAGGAATCAGTCGACTGCCATCTGCTTTCGTCTTTTTGCGATTATTCAAACTTGCACATATCTCTA
>JGI24159J19872_10008265_pt1 | contig 13628 bp, 6 predicted proteins | sample Ectturendosymbi4_FD_19872 | JGI IMG/M metagenome (IMG submission 19872) | reverse complement strand
AGTAAGCACATTCTCTACTATCGGAAAAAGCAAACGAGAACCTTGCAAATAAGCGAAAACATATCTTTTATAAACAATGACGTCACGAATTACGTCAAAGGGGCCCTCCAGTAAAAATTGCCCCGGGCCCCCTACCCTTTAATCCGGCTCTGTGGGTACCGACTGGCCGAAAAGTGGCTCGAATCATTCCCGTCGCCACGGGGGGCTGTGGTGGGCTAAGTCCCCCCAAAAAGTGCTCCAAGCCACCCCAAATTGAAATATGAAACACTACAAATCAGTGGAGTATTGTCAATGTTTACGTCAAGCTACCTGCACAAACGTAAAGTCCCCATGTTGAAAACTTTCTGGCGACGGTTCTGACTTGAACCTCAGAAAAAGCCCGGAATCCGTGGTTGTTGACTCTTTGGCCCCCCCCACCAAGAAATATTTCAACTTTGGTGATCATCATTGTAAAGGTAAGGCCTTTACCGACAATTTGTGTGTAGAAAGTTTGTTTCCAGCGTGTTGAGTTAAGGCTCTATAGCCTTTTGAATGGACGTAGCTAAGTTTTCTAGCCTACATGAAAAACGGTTTTTCCCCTAAAACGACGTCACAATGACGTCATCTTATTGAAAACAAACCAAGGAACACTGTCGCAACAGGGGTCCTATTGAAACTGCGACATGAAATCGCACTGAAATCATCAATCACTCTGTTTGACATGACACATAAAGTTAATAAAAACAAATTAAGAAGTCCAAAAGTCACGAGAAAATGACTTCAGGAAACAAAACGAAACAAACAAAACTTTGGTGGGATGAATAGCGAGCTGTTGCAACAGCGAGTCAGTCTTGCTCTGACCTGGAGTGCGATAGTACAGCAAAACCGTACTGTGACATTCAAGTTTTAATTTGTGCTCACTGAAAGTTCGAGTTCAAACGGCATAAGAAGTGTTCCAGCATATCGGGATTCAGCAACTCTAGGCGATGATATTGCAAAAGGTATGTTTATTTAAATTAGTTAGTTAGCTAGCTAGATTTTCTCTACGGCGATCCGAGTTTGAAAAAGTTTGGTGTTGTATGAAATCGATTCATTATTAAAAGAAGAGTGTTAATATTGGTTTCTCTACGTAGTTTTGCGAAGCGTGCGATAGATTTCTTCGCTGTAATTCATTCGCTGTAATAAAACAGTCAACAAAAACCTAAAACCTAATGGTGGAATGTATGAGCTGGTCATAAACTATGTACATTTCCTTTGGCCACATGTAAATTGTTTCTGAATAGATAAAAAACAACGCTCACGAATCACCGTTGGGTCGACATAAGTTGTCGAGGTGAGTTATACCTAACGTTAACTTAATAAACGGTTAACAAAACAAAGTAACTTTTCGCTGTCGGCCTGTCGGGGTGGAAACGAAAGCAGCTCTGGTAAGAATCTGCCAGAGAACTAATAAGACATAATTCGTTTTTGTCAATGAAGCTTTACAACTGATTGTTTCTTTGCTGTTTCTGTTGTCTACCTTATCTGCACCTGGAAAGGCTGTTGTTTTCACAATTCAAAGATTGCATGAGTCACAATGATCAGATTGCTTCCTATGACATCAGTTCAACCGGTTCTTTCTGTGAACTGCATTGACGTAAGAAGCATGCCTGTTGCCCAAGGGCTGGAAACATTCGTGCGTGAAATATAAAAGCCCTCGTGTTGCTCAAAAACACCGCAAAAATATGACAATGAAGGGTCTGCTGCTTGTATGTCTGTTCGCCTTTGCAGATGCTAGGCTTAAAGCTGCTTTGTCTATTTTACCGGATTTAGCCTTTTTCTTTGACGGTTCAAACAGCTCTCTGTACGATGTTAACGGAACAGCTTTCAAGAAACTCTCAACATTATCGGAAAGCGTATTTTTTAACAGTAAGTCACAGTAAGCTTTTGTAACTTTTTATGTCAGACGCATGTCTGGCAAGTATTTTTGTGGTTGTACTATTGTCTCCGTTTTATTGTATTTTGCTAGACCATGCAGCTATTCTATTCCCCTAAATGTAAAGCTTAGTGAAATATGGTGTACTTCAGCTTAAATGATGAAATAACTTTTTCCTTTCTGCCGATATCCACGTGCACGTACATAGTTTAGGTATCTGCGCAGAGAAGCAGTTTGTTCATCAGTGGCTCGGCGTCGAGCTCATTATTACCCATTTGCAATTCGCACAATTCTTTGACAATTTCAAAACTCTTCGATTCCACAATTTTTTTCCCAGATATTCCTCCTGGCATCAACGCCTCGGCGTATATACTGACTGATGATGGCAACAAAACAGTGACAGCTTTCTTCAAAGGGGCGGATGTCTATGTGACGCATGGCAATGAAGTGACTAAAATGAACTCGCAGTTGCGAGATCTGTACACTGGCGGACCAGCTGAAGTGGAAGCGGCGTTTCACATGTGAGTCGACTGAACAGCATCGAAATAACAATCGCTACTGCGTTGCTTTTTCATGCAACAAACCAGTATTTGTCCCCAGCATATGCATACTGTGATGAAACAGGTTTACAAGGTAGTTCGGTTTGACTTTAACCAATGGAACGATGTTAGAATCTGTGCAAAACAACGAAGCATGATTTTATACTTAAGCTTTCACAAAGAACACCGCTTGCGCTGGAGCTACTTTCTCCAAACTGGGAAAGAGCGGCAAATGGTGCGTCATCAGCTGATGCGCAAACCAAGCTGATTGCACAATAATTGCAGTGCGGTTACACACGATGACACGTCAAAAATTCACAATACGTGCTTTCAGAACCGTCGCCAGAAAGACTTCAATAGGGGGGCTTTATGTTTGTGAGGGGGAGCTTGACATTCTAAAAATTGATAAAAACTCCCCTTATTATAGTGTATTATAGTGTTTCATTATTCAATTTGTGGGACTGGGAGCTTCGATTGGGGGGTCTAAGCCCACCAAAGCCCCCCATGGCAATAGGACTGCGTGCTTTTGTATAGATTGAGCAAATGCACTATGCTTCCAGTTATAATCGAGGATATTGCCTTGATTTTAGCAAAGCAGTGCGAACAGAGAAGCGTAGTGGTGGTTTCCTTTATCACATATAAGATTCATGTAAAACACAAGGTAGAAACCAACCGTTTGTAGATTTGACATATCTCTCACCAGATCGTTTGAAAACAGCGTAGACTGTTGGCCCGTGAAAGGCTGATTGTAGGCGGAAGTCGTCTACTAAAGGTGCCAAGACTCTGAACGTTTAATTGCAAAGTCATTTCAATCTGCCACGATTACAATCATGTTGACTGCTGCCCTCTTGGACGAAATCAATTTCTCTACCAAGTGACGATTCGCTGAGGTTGCGGTGCACGGCAAAATAGCCACTCTTCCTAGTTTGCAAAACCTGGTTTGAGAAATTTAACGAAATTTTTGAAATACAACTGGTGGGATAGCCATAGAAAAGTTTTCGAAGCCCTGATAACCATAAAAAATTTTGACCATTACTGAAATCAACAATGTTACACTTAAATCCTTTCGAATTTCAAGAGGTTTATTCCTACACCTTATTGAAATCAGACACACCACCATATTTTCAAAGAAGACCTTAGCATATCACAGTGATTTGGCATTTTGTTTGCATTGCTAGCAAATAACTTACCAACCATTGAAATTTTAACATACTCTATCGTTGATTTTGAATTTAGTCTTAACATCACCGTCATACAAAGGTGACAGCAAAATCTAACTTAATGTGCAACAAGTTGGTTTTCTTTATTGGAAGGAAAAACAACACAAAGAAAAGCAACTGTTCGAAAAGTGTGTGAAACGACAGACTGGTTTGATTCAATTTGTGTTTTGAACTCATCTGTATGTATCAAGACAGGTTTCGTCGTCATTCAAGCACGCTATGTTTTGGAAATATTTCGGATAGGAGTTGAATTGACGATTCAAAAATAATACAAATTTACAGAGACATCGTAACAGACTTGGAAATGTCGTGGTTAAAATCGATGGCGCGATTTCCTAAAACTCTTTTTTAACCATTGATCAAGTTTGATGTGATTGTCTTAAAAGTAGCTTCAAAAGAGTTGGCTATTATGTTGACTCGGGCACAAACCGAATGTAGAAGTCTTTTAGGGTTGGTACAAATGCAAGACAACCATTATTTCTACACTATCTACAAACAAAAAGGTTTTAATGCTATTTGTGGATCAGCACGTCTTTTTCACTACAAATATACCGTTTGTACTTCTATCGCTTGAACAGTAAAGGTATTATGCGTAAGAAGTGATTTCGAATTTTTTCATAACATGTGGGCTTGTGAAAGACAAGACTGATATTCAATCTGTCGCCTCATTTAACCATATGTCTTCTCCCATCTCGCAGTACATGATGAAAACTTGTTGCGAAATCATGACAAGATGTAATTCAGCAACACGTGCACTGCACCGCTATACAAAAAGCATGTCCACAGCACATAGCTTCCAGGTCTAGATCCGCAGACCAATTCGCAATTTGCGACATTTTTTCCTAGGAAATATTACCCACTTCAAACAGTTGCACCACTATAAACCGCTACCTCTAAAAGTTTGTTATATCCACAAGCGCAATCGTTGAAACCAGTGGCGTAGCAACGGGGGAGGCTGGGGGCCGCGGGCCCCGGGCGGCACTTTAAGGGGGCGGCACTTCGCTGACCAAAAATTAATTTTTGAAAGAAGTTTAAAAGTTCTAGTTTTTCGTTATTATTTTAAATACATTTTTGAATGTTCTATCGCTTTTCGATTTTCATGTTTAGAAGCTCTAGACTAGTGGGCCAGCCTAAAAGAACACGACATGTGGCTTTGGAGTGAGTGAATTGGTAAAATGTTTGGGGGCGAACAGTTTTCTAAGAAGGGCCCAAATTTTTTAAACTATGTCCAATAGTTTTAAACTATTATCAAAACATTTTTCCGAGGGGGGCAAAAAATTTTCTTGTGCCACTATTTACGGGCATGCTTATTTGGGGGACAATTGTGTCCCAGTCCCTACTCCTTCCTCGCCAGGCAAAGCCATTTCAGCCATCTCAATCAAAAGTCCTTTGCACAAAGGAAAGAGATGACACTCGACCGCAGACTAAAAACGTTAGGGCTCCAGTTGTTTTCGATTTATATTGCCCCTCCTCTAAAATCTGATAAAAAAAAGCTTGCATGAAATCACGGTAAATAGTCAAGGCCAGTTTAATCCTTTTTCTCGCATCTTTGGTTTCTCAGTAACGTCCCAACTGCACATCATAACATTTCCTGACACTTAGGCATTGGCGACGAACATTTTGTTGGGGCGGCGATGGCTAATCCGCCTCTCAATCGGAGGGTTGAGAGTTCGATCCAGGGCCACTGAGTGAATCGCCGTAGTGCTCCTTGGGCAAGATCGTTCGCCTAAACTTCCCCGGAAAGAAGCATATTTCAGGCATTGGCATGCCGCTAAATGCCGTCGCCAAAATGATTAAAAAAAACATTTCTTGGTACATCTCATGCTATTTTGTAATGTTCAGTGGGATATTTTCAATAACTGCTATAAGCTGTAGCCCCGTCATATAGGTGAGTTAATCAACATTACGTTTTGGCGGTTGAAGTGAAGAACTTTGCAAAAATAACTTTTCTCAGTTTCAATACAACTTCTCTTTTTCTGCATGACGTAATGGTGCCCGAAAATGACTTCCCTGAAGCGGAGTAGTGCAGTTGGTGTATTTTCGTGGGTAGCTTTGAGCTCAGATTATCGGTTTGAACTGCAAGTAGAGTGGATAAGAGTCAGCCGATAGGTAACGTGGTTGTCGTGAAGTCGCCTTTTTAAACATTGGCAGTCACAGAAAAACTTATTTCAACAAGAAAGTTAAAAAAGGGGTTGCTCTCATTTTGATGAATTTGAGACAAGAACCTTAGTCTGAAAACCTAACGCAAGGGTAAACGATATGTTTAGATATGAATTGTGGTTAACACTTTTATTAAAAACAGAGTTAATCGAAACGGTTGTACAGCTTGGCAATGGCTGCACTGAATAAAGTTGTTCATCGCAATACCGTCGAACGTAAGACATTGCAATCACTGCTGAGCATCCAAAAAGCCTAAGTCCCAGCTGGCATGGTTTGGTAATACAGTTTTCGAAATAAATGTCTGTTGGTAACCAGTCCCGTCGCCACGGGGGCTTTGGCGGGCTTACCCCCCAAAAAAGATACAGGTCCCTTAAAATTGGAATATGAAACACTATAAACCAGTGGATTTTTTATCAAATTTTAAAATGTCAGTCCCCCCTGCACAAACGTAGTCACCCAACTGAAGACCTTCTGGTGATGGTTCTGTTGGTAACGAGCAAAGGCAAGGAATAACACTATGCACGTGTAATTCGAAGAAGTCCAACAGCTAGACCAAGTGTGCAGGTCACAATGAAGACTGCAAGCAAGCGATTCTCAACCATAGCCGGTTTCCTGTTTAAAATATTTTTTCAAAATGGGTCCCTGCACCGAAAGAGGGCTCCGCGCAAGTGCCGATAGAGTTAACGTTTGAAGCCTTTTATACTACTGAAACGTGAAGTGAACAAATGAAACGTCCTTTACATCACTGAGATCATATTATGAAATTAATCTTACAGCCTGCTATACGCAGTATATATACTTTTTTAGTTAAAGTCGGGGATACTACACGAAATTTTAACATACACAAATGTTTACATTTGGAAAGTAGGTATGCCGCCATCACATCCATTAATTTTTCCGTTTGATCCCCTGGAATGTGTCAACTATTGAAAAGTCATGCGGTGAGCTTACCGGAGATTTAAAAACCGACAAGGAGGAAAGTTTGACGAAACATGTGGGGTTCGTATGTGCCTATGCAAAGAAAGCAAAAAATAGAAAAATTAATAATGAGATAGGTGGCGACAAGCAGAAAAAGCAAAAATCATACTCGACAATACAAAACAAGACACATTTCACTTTCATTGCGATTTTGAAGATGCTGTATTAATCCTTATATCTTTAAATAAGCACGAAACATGATCTTTTTTCATTAAAAATTTTTGTAAGCAAATTTGAGGGGTTGAAAGGGCGGCACTTTTATGGTCGGCCCCGGGCGGCACTTAGCCTCGCTACGCCACTGGTTGAAACCAGTTGTCACATGTAGGGGACAAACGCGTGCTCACGAGAAAAATACACGAAACAGAAATGGCGTTTTGCTAAACATGATGGGTTTGAAGTGAAATTTGCAGCCAGGTGTATTTCAAACACACGGACGAATTTTTTTATCAGGACATAGATAAAAAAAAGTAGGAAGAAAATGCTTACATTTCACGATGACCTCGCTTTGGAAATATTGTAATGGTACACGTACCATCACATGCGGAAATCACCAGAAAATGATGCTATGCCGTATGCAAGGGAATCACCTGATAAAGAGAAAACGAACCACAAATACAAAGACCAGATACCTCAAAAGTATATAACAACGGCCGACCCAAACAGTAGTAGAGTGATCATGGCATGAGATCTCTATTGCTGCTTGGAACGTCATTGTAGCGTCAGCAGACCTTCCCGACCACAGAAATATTGACCTTTTAACAGCGCTGCCGTGCATTGCATTTGTGGCCAATTTTCTTAAAAAGCAACGCATTTCAAGCTTATAAACAAATGACAAAAAATGATAAATAGCGCCGCTTTTCAGCACCTTTGCATTATTTTCCAAAATTCCAACGCTTTTCTTCAAAATTGAACCAGGCGGCGGCATCTTTGTTTTCCATGGATGGATGGATGCTCCCTGCGTTTCTTGTGTCAAGCGAGAGCGACTGACATAATTTTAAATTATCATCATTTTTATGTAAAAATATTTTTTAACGTATTTCACTCACACCAGACTTGTAATCGCTTTGTTTGAATATATAGAGTGGACAAAGGCGGCCTAGTAAAAGGCACCAGCTACATTCTTGGAGAAGATCTATTCGAGTGCGGAAGTGTCGGAGGTTCATGCGAGATGTCGAAGTTGAGCACATTCGCTCAGTTCAACAACTTCTTGCATGACGGCGAGCAGATCGATGCCGCGCTGGGCTTGTCTAGTGGAGCTGTGGTGCTTTTCAAGGAAAACAAATATGCCATGTAAGCATTCATTTTGAGGATTTATCAAAACAAAAGATTTTTGTACAAGGACACTTAAAGATGTTGTGCAAGCACAAAAACATCAAATTACGGCAATGTTTTCAAATACCTTCATGTAGAGTCAACGACGTTTAACCTTGGCCTTGCAGGAGTTGCTGGCACTCTGCAGCCACAACACTTTGTCAGGAAAGGCTAATGAAGGCATACAGAGTTAATTTAGGCAAAATGTTACCATTTCTCAAAAGAGTATAATGCTTCAAATGATAATATACACGTTTTTCGTGCTAGAGTACATTCTGGTAAAAGGCTTTGAGAAAGGTATTTACAGCTAAAGCAAGCATATGTGTCACAGAAGCTACCACAGAAAATTTTTAGGTCTAATGCAGGGGTCTCCAACCTTTTTTGTCCGAGGGCCACACAAGGTAATACAGAACATCTCGAGGGCCGGACGCCTTACGCAATGTGATTGTTGCGGGATATGTTATATTCTACCAAATTTACAAATTTTTCGCAAGTTCTGTGCATTATTTTTTCATCATTGACAAAATGGCTTCGCGGGCCGCATCTGGCCCGCGGGCCGTAGTTTGGAGACCCCTGGTCTAATGTATGAATCGAAACTATCATGCGGTACTTTAACTTTCAAGAACACATAAAACTGATCCTGCATCAGTGTCGTCGAACAAATATCTAGAGTGCATGCTTTCGTCTCAAAAATACGCGCAGCATTGGTCATTCACGGTCAACGGCATAAACGTTTGATTGAAAGTGCTTGCAACAATCCAGCAAGATCTGCCGCGTGCAATAAGAGACCGGCATTACAAGAGGAATGGTAAAGTGACTGCATGGGGAATACGTCGTTGGTTGCAGTCATTGCAAAAAAAATTCTGTGTCTTGAGAAACTTTTTATGTCAATGCGAAGTGATAAATTCGTTTCGTCTATGCAGAAGAAAATGAGCAATACGTTTAGTTTCAAAGATATCTTAATTCACCTTTTTCAAACTCATTTTCAAACCCACCCCACAGGATTCATTGCTCATCCCTTCTGCACGAAAACGACGGCTAGAACAGAATGCTCTTCTTTATGACAGACCTAGGAGAAACAAAACCGGCAATGCTTCAACGGCAAAGCTAGATTAGAATGCCAGCTTTCTTGCAAAAAAACATGCACAGTAAAGCCGTATGAGGAAAATACGTTTTGATATTTTCATTGGTTCTCATTACCTTGCAGAATCAAAGAACGCGGAGGCAAGGCCGAGGAACACTCATCTTATTTTGACGACGCTTCATGATTTCAATACTTTTACTGTATTAGAATCTTCTTTGGACTCTCGTTCACTTCCCTTGCAAAGGCATCCTTTAAAACAAAGCAGTAATCCGATTTCAAAAACTACAGCAAATTTGTACGTGTGAAAAATGGATGGGTAACGTTCAACACTGCAGCTTAACAATTAATTTTTAAATATGCTACCCTAGAAAAGTATGAAATAATGAGATTGATTAGCGGAGGCGAAGTTTTTTTCTGTTTCGATTAATGGCATGCAGAGTGCGTGAGAACGCATGAATGTCAACTGGATAACTTCAGGTTTGTCGGCGTCCTGGTTGTGAGTGTATATTCTAGCAGTGTTTCCTTCCGCGTTGCTATGCTGTATATCGCAACAAATAAACTTCACTATATCAAACATTCTGAGCAAGGCTGCCGAGCTAAAGGACAAGACAGCTGTTCCCAACTTTCCTTTGGCAACATGCACTACTTGTAGATTCACCACTGTTGGCGCGTCTCGTGCAAATGGTTCCGGAAAAGCTTAATTCAGTCACATTTCAGTTTGTTCACTGGTTGTCGTGGTTTGGTCCTCTGGAGAAAAACACCTCGGTCGGGCAATATATAACACATGAGGCCAAAGTTCGAAAAAGCTTCTGCTCCCACGTACACTAAACGTTTAACTCCCGGGTAGAGAATATTGCACGAAATACCGACAATTGCAGCCACTCGCGGCAGTAGCAGAACATATCACAGCTTGCATCTCACATTGCTAGCAAAAGCTTTGATCCGCAGTGTTTGTGTACCCGTATGCGAGAGAAAACTTGCATGTGGCCCCCCAAATATAGAACTGTGCCCTTCGGCGGTTCAACTGCATCAACGTTAGCGCCACATTAAGAAACAGGATCAAGGTTATTATCGATGTCCTCTCTTGCGACTTTCTTTCATTTTCCTTTTATTCGCAGACGTACCCCATGAATCTGAGCAGAGGTGAGCTGGGAAACAAAGTATGTTGATGTGCTGGTTTAGCCAAACAAGAGGGTCCAAATTAAAACTTGTTTGAACGTAGTCGGAATAGCGTGAACTTCCGTTCACTGTTTGCGTTGGCAACGCGTACTGAAAATCAGTTATCGGTTTGTATTAACCCATTAAATAGGGACTTTAAGAAACTGCAATGGATCATATCTGGAAAATTAGCTTTCTCGTTTCTGTCGCAAAAAATCAGTGCCCTAATGAAAATTACAATTTGTAAGAAGTTTTACTAATGTCGTTATCAACTTTTTTTGGTCTGGACCAGGTTTACTTAACATTTCCCAGTCCGAAAATGTCTTAACTCGAGGCAATTCGTGACGTTAAATAACCACTGTGACGTGTACGGCATGTCCTCTACACCACAGCATGACCCTTTCACACATTTTGCCAAAATGCTTCATTTACCAATGACTCCTTTACCAAAAAACTTGTTAAATATTTCAAAGGCAGTAGAGTTTTTCATTGCACGAAGAGTTGTCCTTGTCATAGTAATGTAGGAGTGTCAACTGCCGCTCATCGAACCATGTTCTTCTGTATAAAATGAACCAATATATACAGCTATGGTGGATTTAATGCTCGATGTAAAAATACATGTTTCCAAACCCACGCAAAATTCGTAAATTTGGCAGCTCTGCTTAGGCCAGATTCTATCGTGCTCTGAAGTTATAATACCCTCGGCGTTCAAGACTTCTTCGTTTCGCCCTAAGTCTCTGTTAACGCCATCAGTAAGCAATCTTCTGCCCAACAGTGCTTTCCACAACGATCGATCGTTGACCGGGATGATTAAACCAAACTTTTCACACTTATCCAGCTGTCAATCAGGACCTTTTTCACATAAGGATGGTAAAATCGTTGCGGAGGCAGCCCGAATCGCTAATTGTTTGTTAACCTGATCACGTGCGTTAATGGTGTGCGCATATAATAATTCGGGAAGGCTTCGATTTAAGAGGAACGATACTTTATTNTAGGGACAAGCTGAAGGACTAGATCAGCGTTTCCNAACCTGGGAAAAATTCCTCCCCAGTGAAGAATTTCATGATTTCTGGGGAGGAATTTCCACTTAAAAGTTGCGTGTAGTATCACACTTTCAACCTCCTTACCATCACACGGTCATCACATAAATGTAATTACTACTGATTGCGTAATATTGCATCATACCACACATGGGTGCAATTTCGTGGGGGACGCGGGGGACGTGTCCCCCTCACTTTTTCAGACGGGGGACATAATATGTCATGTCCCCCCCACTTTTTTCTCTTTAGGTTTTGTATTTGGAGAGGTTTCAAAAATAAAACTGATGTTTGTCACGTTTTGTGTGAAGAGCTTTTCATATTAGATGGCAGGCCACGCATAGCCAAGCTGATGTTGAAACAGAGTGTGGTGTGACAGTGATGTAGTCGAGGCCGTAACCTTCTAGACCGAGACCGAGACTTCACCAAAAACTGCGAGACTTGAAGTTTGAGACCGAGACTCGAGACTTCAAAATTTGTGCATTTTGCCGAAATTTTTAAAACAATGTCCTCATCACCTCTCACTTGAATTTTTTTCAAATTTCTGGCATTTTTCCGACGTGTTTTGGTTGTTTTTTACCTACAAATACAACAAACAAAAATATTTGAATTACAGAAATTTTGATAAGCCATTTCTTTGCAATATTCAAAGTCTCGAGACCTGAAACCTTCGAGACCAAGACCGAGACTCGCAAAAATAGGTCTCAAGACGAGTCTCGAGACCGAGGCCAAGTCTCGAGACTCCACCACTATGGTGTGGTATCACTGATTCTGTAAGTTTATAAATTTTAGCTTCAATAAAATAATTTTTAGCATTATTCAAGTTTCTAGAGACCGTGAAAGATGTTTAACTGCTTCTGTCCGCGATGTTATCCTGTGTGGCATACTGTTAGAAAGTTTTTTTTTCTTGTAACAGTGAGAGTATTACAGCTGCACATGTGAGAGACCACAGCACAGCCATGATTTGTTCCGTGCAGAAATGTAACCGGCTTTGCTGCAACGTTGGTTGTCACGTATTCAGAAACAGACAGCGTAAATTTAATGATGCTAGTGTATATAATGTTAGAAAGTTAGATTTTCAGGCAAATCTCTGCGAAGCTTTTGCCGCAGACAAAAAGCAGCACGATTATGGAGACTTAATTTTGAGATGGGGAGTTTAGCAAAAGACTGTTTCCAACCATTCGTGAACAGGATTTCAAGCAAAACGTTGGAGAAGTAGCCTACAGTATTTTCCTAGCTGTATATTGACCTATAGCTCAAAACGGAGGGACTTGACTCGGAAATAAGGATAAAATATACATTTATCCTAACTTCTTGTAATGTCGCGACAATGATGACCAACAAATCCGAAAGATACTTTTTTCCTTGACGCTTATACTTTGTACTTGTGCTGAATACATTGGTTCGCAAGTCATCTGATTTACTTGAGTTTAACCAAACCCACCATGCAGCAACTTTTCATCCAAGTGTCAAACATTTGCTTTACAGATACATCACGCCTAGTTTTGTTGGACATTCTTTTCGTGTTGAAGGTTTTGGTACTTTTTTGCCAATTCACCGTTGTGCATTTTGACGTAACCTCAAATATATTTTTGTGTCGTTGTGCAAGTAGAACTCTTAGAATGAAACTTTTGACATGGTGCAGAGTTATAAGTCTGGCCAGGCTTTTCGGGTCGGGCCGGGCTCGGACTTAAGTTTGTCTAAATATTTCGGGCTTGCATACAAAACTTTTTTATAACATTCAGAGTAACGACTTTTTTCGTTCGTGACGTAGATTCGTCGTGCTCACCACGGTGACTTCTGTGAGTGAAGTGATTGTGATTTTTCTTCAGCTGATTCTGTTTGCAAACACAGCTGAGTTCTTTTATTCTCTGCTCGGATTAGTCTCACACTGTTTTTGAGAAGGCGACAGCGGTGAGGAAATTAGCACGAGATGGCGTTGCGTCGAAAAGATCGATCACTCACGCGATTCGTGGCTTGTTTTAAAGAAGCCTACAAGCCGGCTTTTCATATCTATAGAGCTATCACAAAAAGTTTCTTTTATGCTTATAGCGCCATCGTAGATAGTTTCGTGATAGTTTCTTTTTTCTTGAGAAACAGTACATTCCGCAGTATTATTGTTGACTGACAAATATTTTTTGGTCAAGGTGCAAGGTGGTTGCTATTTTCGGTGTGATAAACCGTGTACCTGCAACTACACCTGCACACAACGTTTTTTGTTACTCCGCAGTTGCGCATATCTTAACT
>JGI24159J19872_10008264_pt1 | contig 13628 bp, 12 predicted proteins | sample Ectturendosymbi4_FD_19872 | JGI IMG/M metagenome (IMG submission 19872) | reverse complement strand
TTCAGGCCATTTTACATGTGGGTGCACCTTACATAAAAAAATGAGGCATTTTTGTGACATTGGGTTACACCCCTTGTTGGATTATAATGATTTGACCTTAATACGAATTGCATTATATCATGTGCATATGTCTGTTGCCTAGCCTCTACAGATCCGTGGTTAAAACACTCCAACTTACCAAGTAGGGGAGCAGTGAAAATTGGAAGACCCTTTAAGTTGTCACCCATAGAAAAGGATCCGACTATTTTTTGATTGCACTGAGCCTCTACGTGAAATGTTTATTGTGATTCCTGCCATGTGACGTGAAATTACTTAAGGGACATGGGACAAATTTCAAGTCCAATATCTCATCCCATGGGGTTCAGTACTTAATAGCATATCACTTAGGGCTTAGGCAAACTAACCTGACAGCGTCACTAACACTTCTACAAACGAAAGGCATTTGGTTTCACTGGAACAGGACTTAAATAAAATCACAGGACAAAATACTCGGTATTCATATTGCATGAAATTCAGGACCGGATCTTGCTTCATTATGGACCTTTCATGCATCGAATTAACGTGAGATAAAATAAACAAAACAACAACAGAGGGAAAAGCATGCCTATGTACAGGGGGTGGGGTGAGCAACTGGAGAGGTAAAAGATATAAGGAAAAAGTGGGGTACTAAAAACAATATTACAGAAATGTGACAAGCATATGAAATGAAAGTCAACACGAATTTTGGCAAGATAGGACGTTTTTGTATTGTTTTCCAAATCAGTAAAGCGAGAGAGATTTCAAATTTTCAGGAACATCAAACAAAATTTTGGGACCAATGTGCCCTAAAGAAAGCTGATCCAGAGACGTTTTAGTAATGGTCAAATGATATTTTTGCAAAAAATAAGCCTTTTTTAATAACTGTGGTCTGGTCCAATATCAGAAAAGTAGTTATCAAAGTGTTTAGGCGGTTAACTATTATCAAAAGACTGCATGAATTTGGTAACTGAGAAATTAAACGTCTGGTATATTTAAAACTCTATGCTTATAATATAGTTGTTTTAGCTTTGTACAGCTCTATTTTGCAATCCAATTAAAGGGAAAAAAATAGTTTGGTTGTCTTTTCCCCAGTAAAGTATTGAGTAAATTAACTAGGAATGAAAAAGAGCAAAGTTAACAGATTTGAGCACTGAAATATTAGTATAGTGTTTTAAGTTACAGCATACGCTATCGGTCTGGTAAATGCTGCGCTGGCCTTCCCTAATGGAAAAATTGTGATGATAATGGTAATCAAACACTCCGTACGTTCCGAGCGTCCTCGTGTTTTGCAAGAAGTATGCAGCGTGCCAAAGTGACTGTCTCGGATGTGCAACATTACCGTTTCATCCAGCAAAGAGATTTCTTATATCTTGTAGATACTTTAATTTTTCGTTTAATAAAGCTGTTATCGATTTGTGCAGTTCACAAAGCCCGACAAGTGAGGGTACAATCCCCTCTAATCCACAACTCTGGAGTTCACACTGCACGTTTAAATTGTGTCACATGAAACAGTGAAAAATTGGCGGTCTTGCCCCCCTTAAAAGAAAATCATGGATTCACAAACATTCCTTGCTTTTCTGCGAAGAATCCGGAACGCTTGCAAATCTATGGTCGCCTAATGGTCGAGGATCTTGTGGCATAAACTATATTTGTGTCTGGAAAATCACGAGGGGCGCACATTAAAAAAACTACCACATGATGTAAATAATCTTGAATTTTTCAGTGTTTCACGAATGAACGCTTCCCCCATACTAAGTAAAGCCAGGACAATGTTCGTATGCTGTTTCTAACGACTGTCAATAGAACAGCACCCCACTGAATCTGACAATCGTGCAGGCACTTCGGTTTTCCGTAAATAATTTCATCGAAGGGCCGGACATCACCGATCACGAGCGAAAATTTGGAACCTAACTCTGTTGTTCTGTTGTTCCCGACAAATCTGAATGTTGTCACAAACTTCAATATGTCTGGTTCACAACACACGAGATTAACAAAGGAAAACGAAAAAATGGCCAACGATGCACTAGCCGTGAGATCAAGGGGACTAACCATCGAGATTGAGCTAAGAGTCTAATACAGAGTATTAAAAGATCAGGTGCACCAGCCAATGGACGAAAACGTTTTCACTATCGACCAGAATTTCATTTCTCGCGACAGTTCAACGCAATGGAAGAAGTTTGCTTTAAACAATTAGTCGATTGACATGACTTGGCAGCATGTTACATATACAAAAGCTATTTTAGTGATCCAAACGATTTAAGTGGATACAAGCAAAATAAAAACAGCTTTGAGACTTCTTCATCGTTTCAGCCAGTTGTTGAAATTTGCGACAAAACTGGGTTAATCCTTTTGCAATCAGCGTTTACGGAGAAACTGCGAAGAACGAAGGGTCGATAACATGGCGGGTTTCTAGAGCTCGGTCACTGCTTTGCGCGCAAATTAATTCCACTGGCTTGTATAGTAAGCGATGAAGTTGCGTCATTATTTATAAGAAACAAGCTATGGAACTGAACTCAGTGACGGAAGTGAGAAGCAAAACATACCTGAGCATCTAAAACTGTTTCTAGTTAACTTGAATCCCTCTTATATTGAATGACTAGCAAGACATGAAGAGCCACTAGGCTGCTGGGTAAAGCCGATCAGTTAAAAAAAAACATTGCACTTCACAGTATGCCCCATGTACTTTAAGTTAACCGCAAAATAACAAATACAGCACAACACGCGTAACCTCCTCCTGTCGCCTCTGTCAAGGGGCAGTTTAGCAAGGTCTTCTGAAACGTCATCCTTTGAGTTGGCCGCATTTTAGATTCAAATTTACAGTTTCTTTCCACTTTTGAACCGAACAAATTCGAGGCATAGGTTGCACGACAAAAATTTACTGACGCAACTGATAGCTGCTTTTTTCGTAAAAATAAGGTAACCGTGTTTTTCTTTCTCAAGTAACCGGTTGCTGGAGATGCAAAAGATGCCCAGCATTGTTGCGTTGTCCAAATAACGCAACGGCGCCACCACTGCTACTTTCAACAACAAGGACATCGGTAATAGTGAGGAAACGAACAGTGTCTTCATGTTGGAGTGTACACAATAGGAAAAAATGCAAATAAAACTCGAAACAACCGGCTGAACAAACAAAAACATGGAAGTGTTTACAGCCTGAGCATAAAGCTCACGAAAAAAACTGAAAAAGTAATCGACAACTAACACACAAAAGCTTTGCGCGTAAACATCCAGCTGTAAAACCAGCATTCGCAGTCTCGCTTCAACTTACAGTTAAACGCACTGGGAAAAGTGGAGGCGCAGCAAGCTTTATAGAAATGGCCAACTCCGATCGACAACCCGTGGTGTGAAGTTGACCTCCAGTTGCAAACAACTTACTCAAAGAAGCAGTAGGTCATGGAGAGCCATTTTGCAAGAAACTATACTCCCGTGCATCTAGCATCCATGCCCCGAACGGTTTCCGTGCTTGAACGGGTCTGGCAAGATCCATTGTGCTCCATATGAGAGCACAAGGCAGATGCGGCATTAACAACAACACAGAATTGCTTGTTTCGCCAATAACAGTGCATTCGGTCAGTAGTTTGACATATGCGTCGAAGAACGTTTGTAATTTGTACACCTGGGGAAAAAAAACGCCTAGGACTGGCTAAGGAATAATATAGTTAGTTGTTATTGCCACCAAACTTAAAGCTACAACCCTTCCGACTCCCGCAAGCACATTGAAACAGGCATCAGCAAACTTTTAAGTCGACAACCAAGAAAAAATTTTGGTCAGAGCTCCAACTAGGTTTTTCACAAAAAGCGATGACCTTCAACCTTCACGGCGCTGCATTTCAGCAAGCAGGGTTCTCAGTAATGCGCAGCAAGAATGCTGGTTTTACACTGAAGTACAAATTGCGGGCGATTTGAAAACAGCAACACTGCTCTTGTAAGCTTGCAAGTACCAACAGGTGGTCGTAAGAAAATCGTGCACTGAAACGCAAATCAAATGGCAAGTTTTCGTTGCAATTAATGGAAAATAAACAAAACTCCATTAATTTTCTACAGAAAGCTTGAAAAAGCGAGTTAAATGATTCTGCATTTCAGTCAGTGATATCAGAGCTACACATTAAGCCCTTCCCTCAGGGGCCGAACCACGTACCGTAACATGTTTCCGGCAATTCAGTGAACAACACAATAACAAACAATATGGAGTGGCAAAGACTTCAAATTTTATCATTCTAACTTAAATCTTTTAATTAACTAAGCTGGAGCTTAAGACAGCCATTGCTGTAGCTTGCACCGCCGGTAAAACAACACGTGCGGGCAGTTGGTTGTTTTCACCTCCGCGCATGAGAACATGAAGCGTATCTGCAAAATACGTTTTCATCAGAATGTGCCGTCCATGACCTGGTTATAAGGCTGGGTGAAAAAAAACATTGTTTTCAAAATTTTTTGTGTATGGGTTCAATTGTAGTGGATAGCGTTCGTGGTGCGTGGAGGGGGGGAAGCTATCGCCGATCACGTCTCTGTATTGTAAAATATTTAAAGAACACTTTTATCTTTTGAATCGTTCGCACAAGTTTAAAACGCTGAAGCGCAGAAAATGCACGAAAAGATTCTCCTAGGTCGCCTAAAATATTTTATAGGGTTGCAAATGGCCAATTGATGCAGAATTGATCATCTTACATGAAACTGTGGGAGTGGGTTACAAGCGAGGGGGAGGACCGGGCAATCGCTCAACTAACTTTGCAAAAGCTTTAAAATCTGAATGACAAGTTTCGATTTTCGCGAAGGGTTTTAAAATTTCAGACAGTTTACTTCCACACATCCCGCCACAAACCATTCTTCAAACCCGAAGTTGCTGTTGGATTCAACTCAGCATCATAAAATTGAGCTATGAGTCTTTTTAGCCAAAAGCCCGTTTTTTATCTTTACCAACTTCCAGTGAAAAAAATGTTTATCGAAGAACGTTTATTGTGCTTTTCCTTTTTCTTGAGCCGCTATTTGCAGAATGCAGACTTACGTATGCGAGGCAGTAAGGTATGATGGATCTGAATATGAGAAGCATCCAATTCAATACAACTCAGAGAAGTGCTTCTTAAGAACACCAGGGGCGACACTGGAATCGATTATATTAACTACAGTCATCCTTTCGTACCTGCATTGGTGAAAGAGAGTATGCGACAGAGCCAGTAAACGAAAAGCAGTGCAAACTTCATCCGAGCATTGCACGACGGACGAAAACAAAGCAAACGAAGCACACAACGTGCACCGCCAACGAAGAACGTAAGGTAAAAAGACTTCAGTGCGAAAAGAAATCAGCGTCCCGGATTGGTCATGAACCAAACCGCCGCTTTATCAAAAGAAATGAAGAATGATCCACAGATGCGACAATGGCTTGCAAATCGTCAACAAGTAAAACGACGAAACGCGATTTAAGCAATGGCTTCGTTCACAGCAACACTTTGCAAAAAAGGGGGTCAACACAATGTTTGGAAACGAAGTGAGCCAAGTGATGGATTACTTGCATATGTCACAATGGTGACAGGGAGGCTCTCATCCAAAGATGAACTCTCATACTCGAAGACGTATTGGTACCGTGTGTTCGGCGTAGACAGCGTCAGGCTCGTTGAAGTCTTCCAGGTCGTCCTGTAAGGAAAGGTTTCCACTGATCAATGTTCAAACGAAGCAGTGGCGAATATGGGGCGTCGTTTGTGAAAAATAAGTTTCGTGTTATATCGGACGTACACAAACTGATAAATCGGACACATTTAGCTCGCAGAGCGCTATATCCGACACATGTAGTTCACGAAGTGTGGCTAATTAGCAGTCAAACATGAACAGCGCTGAAGCGTAAAAGTTCAGGCAAGGTTTATTGGTTGGGAAACTGTCATCCAATAACGCATCACGCTTGAGTGCTATATCCGCTCAACTGTTAGATCAGCACTATGTGAAATATATCTGTCCGATTTAGCACTTGGCGTATTGTATCTGTCCTATTTACATGTGTCCGATATAATACGAAATTTGTTTTTTCTTCAAACGGCGCTTCATAGAAAAGGCCCTAAATCAATAAAATCGCCACTGGTGCAATCCATTTTCTTACAGTTAGGCGACGGGCGCTGGTTCCACGGTTAGAGCAAATTTCATACAGGCCCTTCTACACAACCTCATCATTTGCTACGAAAACTGCAGTGATATACAAACACATATTGCAGGAAAAGGAACTTGTGGAAACAATTTGCTTCTGTATGTTTACATTTTTAAGACACGGCATTTGATTTACTGCTGAAACAACCGACAACCGTATTTTTGGAACGATTTGAATCATCTTTTCCAAGGCAAAGTAAAAGGCACATTGACGAATTTCCCAAAGTTTCTACCTGTATTATGGCGGCAGTGCAAACGTTTACTATCTGTTAAACGTCGACGGATCAAACATAACTTCACCGCAAAACAGGAAAGCCTGCCGCCACTACGTAAGAAAATATCGATCACAGCAGCATGATTTTAATAACAAACATGTGCTGCTATTACCAGCATGCGTGCCACCCAGTCTGAGCATTGATCGATTCTACAGATTAAGGTTAAGCTGAGAGGAAGGTCTTGCGTTTAGTGCCAACAGCCAAGAACGGTGACAGCGTGTTAAGAGGAACAGTCAATCAAAATGCATGCATGTAAGGAACGAAGCATGTAAGAAAAGCATCTTCCCAGTCTTCAAGAAGTGCTCGGGTGGCAGATGTACAGTGTGTGCGCGGCGTTAGATCAAGCAAAATTTGAGATTGTTGGAAACGAGACGAAAATTAAATTTCGGCATTTTCCACTGACGGGGTTTTATGCTGGAGTTGTACCGAAGTATTTCGAAGGTGCAACAAATTTTTCGCGTTCAGCGTGGAGAATGCTGAGTAATGATCACAATGAAAAAAGGTATGTTGAGTCATGCAGCATGCGCAACATCAAATGCATGAACATATTAACAATGTTTTCAAGCACAAGACAATACCACCGAAAAACCATGGCGACATGAAAAGAACATGCCGTCTTACGGAAAAAAGAACCTTCGTTTACGAACGACAACAAATCTTAGCTCACTGAATTGACGCTGAACTTAACGTGTTGCAGAACTAGAAGCTATTCTTAAAACGCCGAACTACGCTTTACCATGGGCACTTCTTGCAACCTCTGGAATCGAAAAGCATACATGAACTTCCGCTGGTATTTGTACATGAGAACTAAGACGCCAACAAACACAACTGCGGCGATGATTCCAAGCAGCGCTCCGATGCCTGGAGAAATGCCTTGCTTGGTGGCACCTGGAAAAAAAACAGGAATGGCCATAACTTATCAGTTTGGTAGGTGAGCATTTTACTAAGCAGCAGTCTCCAAAATACATAGCGTTGTTCTTGATCACATGGACATTGTGTTCAAAGCTGCAAAGAGCTGATTTCCAACTTAAGAGAACAAAGTTTAAAGTCACTGATTTTTGGTTTCTTCAAAACATTTACTCAAGGTGACGATCATAACGTAACCAACATCACTGATTGTAAAAGATTTTTTATAAGCTGCTCACTTTGTGTAAGATATAGCTTCAGGTCAGTGAAATAAACGCAATAACTAAGCCCCGTCATTCATTGCGCATGGCGAACATAGCTATTTGTTGCAAAGTATGCGTCATTTTCTTGATACGCGCAGGCCAACTTTCTAATTTTTACCTAAAACAAAAAGCATATTAATGCACGCCCAAACCGTTACATTGTGTTGATTAGTGCTGCATAGCCTGCAGACCCGCCTTTACACCCATGTGACGTATTTACAGAATGACGTCTATAGAAGCATCTTTTTATTTCTGATTCCTATTTCCACGTCGTATCTAATGTAAGGTGAACCCCAAAGCCAGGTTGAAATATTTATCTGCGACGGGTTGGCAGAAACTTTATTAACGCTAGAGATGATTCGTGCAATCTTGGTAAAACATTTCTGAAAAACAGACCACTCTTGCCAGGTTTACGGTACCGCCAACGCATATCAAGCGAAGATAACTTCACTCCTATAATATTTAAATGTAAACATTTAACAGACACCGCGCACTGATTCCTTTAAACTACACGGTCTTATTGTGGGCCACGTCGAGTTCACAGATCTCTAGTCACGACGTTCTTGTCGATGTATTGTCTGTGTGATTAGTATCTTTGTAACATGCTTGGCAGTTGATGTAACTTTCTGCAGTGCACGAGTCGTATGGCAATTTGTGCAAGCAGAAATTTCAGTCACGTGCCAAAAGAGCTGAGCCAAACACGCTTAATCACAAAGGAAACCCACGCAGAACTTGCGCATTTCCCAGGGTTTTTCAATGGCGTTCCAGCTTCATTTTTCTAAGCGTTTCCTACATTAACATCATGGCGAACGCATCGGTGACAAAGACAATTCCTCTCAAACCAACAGACTCAGATCGACGTCGAGTTCACTGCAGGTAAATAAAAACTACTGGTCTAACAACAGCACATCTTTTCCATATCTACTTCATATTAAGTCCGGTAAATACTGCCACTCCAATTGACTAACAAAGAGGCAAGTGATCAAAAATAAAGCTCTCACACGCACAGCTTCGCAATTTACCAAAAGTCACGTAACGTTACTTCAGAGCAGTGGTTCCCAACCGGCTGTCCACAGACATATTTTAGGGGTACATGATGACTTTTTGTATGAGTGCAAAATAGCGAAATACCAAAATACCCGCCGTTGTGGTCTAGTTTACAAAAGACGATTTCGATTGTTATGCAACAATCTCAATTTGCTACGTGATTAGTTCCATGAAACATTAATGATTTTTGGCGCGATGATAGCATGTTGTAGTATAGACAACTTACAGATAAAGGTATTAGCTGGTTTTCTTAAAGGGGTTCACAGCTTTCCGGCAAATCGTCAAAGACGTCCATGGCACTGAAAAGGTTGGGAACCACTGCTTTAGAGTAAGCGGGCATTGCAATGCGCTTACGTTGCGAGCGAGAGCACCTAGCAGTTCGCCAGATGCCAAACACCATTTTGCTGAATCGCAGCGTGCTCATGTGCATGACAAGCAGCTGCTCAGCGCAACATTTGCTCGCTGCCAGTAAATGGCCAGATTGATATACGCTGTGTTGCATCTGCGCGGCCATCTGTCGGCGTCACTGCGGGTGGTGACGACAAATGTGCCGTTCCATGCGCCTTGCGAAGAAGCTGAGGTGGTGCAAGATCAGATGCGGTTTCGACCGCAATTCCTACACTAATGGGAATGGGTTATTCGGTAAAGCGCGAATTCCGGAGGGTATGGATCCTGAACTATACAAATTCCAAGCGTCAATTAAAGCCGGATAATAAGATTCGGTTTGTTCCTTTCCCAAGAACATTGGTAATGAGTCAGTGTGTGACGTGTGCAAATAATTGTCACGCTTGTTTTGTTCACAGCTGACAACATGCGATGCGAGCGAGTGACAAAAAACAAGAAAAGGGCGAGAATGATGCCGAAGTTTCTTCGTTTTCGTCACTTGCTCGCACTGCATGGTATGTGCAATTAAAGAAAACAGAAATTGCGAGTTATCGCAAATAGTTAAAAATTGAACAAAATAATGCTGAAACGCCAAGTTCGTGGCACAACAATGCTGAACAGTTAGCTTTGCCAAAGCAAATTGCTTTAAAGTATCCCAGTGCATCTGTCACGTCACCATATTCAGAGCAATGTTTTTCCAGTGTGGGCCTTACTGCCACCAAGCTACGATCTTGTCTAACGGACGGACCTTTCAAGGCTTTAAAATACAGCTTGCGATTTTACTGTGTTTTTGTTGTTGTTGTTGTGAATAATTGTCTTCATGCTGGCTTGTTTGGAAGCCAGAAGTCCAGATTAGGTTTCGCTATTATAGATTCCATTTAGCTATTCCGGTATAATTCTTGAGTACTGTAGTAAAATATTCTGCATTTCCTGTAGTTAAACATTTTGAATTTCATGTCGAAACACTGTTTGGGTTGTTTTTTACAGAACAGGCTTACTAGATACCACGGCTTCTTTTACGACTTTGATGAACAAAGAGATGTTGGTGGCCAGTCACCAATAAANGATCGAGTAACCCCGCTGAGCTTTGGCCGGGAGCCATGGCAACCANGGTTACGGAGTCGGAGGTAAAATATCCGACCCGGACTCCTTAACATAAAGGGAATGAAATTTGGCTGTGAAAATCAATGGAAATTGTGGTGCACAGCAAGAAAGCTCTGTTTCAACAAAAGTTATAAAAGAAATTGTACCATTTCAACAGGAATTCCCAATTTAGGAGTGTGACGCAAAAAATGATCCAATTGGACATCCGGAGTCGGACGAAAAAATCCGACTCCGACTCCCAGTGATGTTAGGAATTCGACTCCGTCTCCACCCAAAAACATCCGACTCCTTACGACACCGACTCCGCAACCCTGATGCCAACAACAGGTTGCCACCAAAAACACGGCGGAAAACATCAAAATATATTAAAGTTGCTACTATTTAGGCTTTCGCACGATACCTAGTCGAATTTTACATTTATTTGCACATAGCTGAACTGGAATAAACCAGTTACGAGTTACGAAAGCCAATGCATTTAAAAATGATAAATCAACGAAAAATACTCGCCTGATTTGATCGAAACGATTGTTTGATTTAAGTCAGGGCCGCTGGTTGTTTCCGGGGTAGAGCCTGAAACAAATGCTTTTATTACCGGGTACAGCAAAGCAATGAGTTTCAACAGCACATATTTCTGCGTATATCTTGAACTTCCCATGAAAAGATGCTTTGAGCTTCGTTCATTCCAAACTTTGCACAGGAAAATAAAACTCACATCTGTTCAGGTTGTTTACGCTTCGATGAAAAACGGAAACAAAGTCCACCCAAGACATTTAAACGATTGCATTGTTTCGAACTCGGACAATTCCAGGACAAACTGGCGGCGAATCGCTTGGATTTAGCTAAAAACGCCTTTTTATTTGATCAGATCTGCAGCGACCATTCACTAACAACAAGACATCGCTCTGTCCACAAACAGGACTGCGGGAACTTTGCAAAGTCATAAAATGCACAGGTGCGCCAACGAGTCACAGAATGCAGTGAATAATATCGTTTCCGGCCACTGTACGTTTCCAATCCCTCTACCGTGAAACACACCTAAGACTCTTGTTTTCGCAGCTTAGTGGTAAAACGCAAAACAGCGAACTGTGGCCGTGAGCTCGATTGCTGTATATCGCTAAGAAGACGTGTCTTTCAGTTTCAGCGCTGCCACTCGTTGAAAAATTACACGGTTCCGTTCACTACCACTACCACTACTACTCCTACTCCACACGGATCCGTTCACTACCACTACTACTACTACTACTACTACTCCACACGGATCCGTTCACGTACGTTCTATGAATGCTAGTGTTCTTTTTCAGCTCAGCTTAAAATTTCACAGCATGTTTAAGACTTTCTCGTTGATCTTTATTCAAGGCTAAAGCAAGCTTTTTCAGTTCAGCACCTTTGCAAGCTACAGTTTGTCAGCTTTGTGTTGAAAAATGAAAGAATCAGTGTCAAACCAGGTGAAATAAGGGCAAGGCTGTCAATGGGCACAAGCTTAACAGTGGCAAGTAAAAAATACCAAACCTTGTTTAGACGTTTCGGATCAAACTTTTCATCTACAGGAACACATAAAGATGGCTATGCACACAACATACTACCAGTTGAAGTTGATCACTAAAATTTACCACAAACATTGTTGACAAGCACAGTTGTCGACAGGAAAAAACGCTTCTACTTCAAACACCTGAAGACGTTGCAATCATCACAAAACGTTTTGTGCAACAACTTTTCACCTGTTGTGGTGCTTTTTTCCATTGACTTTGTAGAGGGCATGACGATGCTTACTCCTGAAACGGTTGGTGCATTTGTCGCGGAGGTGAAGCTGGTCACTTCAGTCGAGGCGTTTGTTCCCGAACGGATAGCAGTGGTAATCTCTTCTGCTGTTGCTGGGAGAGGGGCCGGGGTTGTTGCCAAGGTTACCGACGAAAAAGATCCACTCGTACCTGCCACAGTGCTTGCAGATTGGTTTGAGCTGGAATGACCAGACTCAGCCGTAGCGTTTGCTGTGACGGCGATGACTGTGGAAGATGAACCAGATATTATAGTGTTGTTGACTTCAGATGGCAACTTGGAAGCTGTGGGAACGGGTGCTGATGTATCAGACGCAGTGTGGTTGATGGTAGTTGTCACTGGCACGGTGGTCGATGATGCACCTTGTGAGCTTTGTGCAAAAATCAGTAAACAATTATTGTTAACCAAAAACAGTTTGCTACAATGGAATCTGCTTTGCAAAAAAATCAACTCACAAAATGGTTTGCAGGAAAACTTGCCAAAGCTCACAAAGTTATAAGCATACAAGTATCCATGAAACACATGCTGTCCAGGTTGCCTTTAGGACCTGGTAATTCATTCGTGAAATACACTATCACACCTCTTCCCCTACTACAGCAGTTATTCCGCCACATTCAAATCAACAAGCCTCTACTGCACAACCATTCTCCTGACAATGTTAAAGAAATTTCAGCCAAAAGACAAGTAATACCAAGTAATGCACAACCTGGGACTTACAAGGCAGCGATGACAAAAGCTCAGCCTGTTTCAGACATTTTATCACAGTTCTATGACTGGATTTGGAGGCTTCATTGCATTGCTGGTTACATATTTAAAGGTTAAAGCTATACAAATCGATTTGCATTGTGTACTTCATTAACGGCTATTGGTGGCATGCCAAAACCTAAATTATGATTCCTGCAGGAAGTTCTCAANTANAAACTACTGCCCTGAAACACTCCGAGTCATTAGATCAGTTGGTCATTTGCAAAGTGGACACCATGAAACATAGATGAAATGGTCTAACACTCTAACAAATCAACAAAGGGGCTTCAAGAAGGCGGTGAGAGACTTTTCAGATAAGTTTACCCTACGAAGAAACACACCAAGGATCCTTGAATAAAGCTAATGTTTCTTTGACTTTATAAACAAGCAACTAAATACATATTTGACAAGTGGTTGAAACATAATAAACTATCTCTAAATTAAATTACAATAAAACTCATTACATGCTGATTACAAAACAAAAAATACCTCTGGACTTTAACATGAACATTAGCATTAATAATCATATCATATCCAAAGTTGACGATCTTAAATACTTGGGAGTAGTATTAGACAACAAGCAAACCTGGAACTCACACATAGCTCAAGTGAAACAACAAATATCCCAAGCCTGTGGAGCTCTTACATGGCTTAGACATTACCTTCCCATCAATTATTTAATAACAGCATATTATAGTCTAGTCTTCTCTCATCTTCAATATGGAATAAGTAGCTGGGGTTCAGCACCAACATATTTACTCAAAACAATACAGAATAAAATTATAAGATCAATTACATTTAGTTCATGTAGATCAAATGCTGAAAACTGTATGCACAGCTCAAAATTTTAAATCTAAATGACATTTATAAGTTACAAATAACAAAATTGATGCATAAATTTAAGCATGACTGCTTACCATCTGTTTTTAACTATTTATTCACAAAGTTGGACAATATACATTCATATAATACTAGACAGAAA
>JGI24159J19872_10008263_pt1 | contig 13629 bp, 8 predicted proteins | sample Ectturendosymbi4_FD_19872 | JGI IMG/M metagenome (IMG submission 19872) | reverse complement strand
CATGTGCAGTGCGGTGGATGTTGCATGGTTAGCACAGAATTTTCGACATTGCAGTACACGTGTGTGATTCAGAACCGTCGCCAAAAAGTTTTCAATAGGGGGGCTTTGCAGTTATGCGAGGACTCTTTGCGTTTGTGCGGGGGGGCTTGACATTGTAAAATTAAGCAAAATTCCAGTTATTTATAGTGTTTCACGTTTCAATTTGTGGGGGCTTGGAGCTTTGTTTAGGGGGGCTAAGCCCACCACAGTTCCCCCGTGGCGACGGGACTGGTGTGATTGCATCTGCAGTGGCGTTTAGGTGTCTCTAGTGATCAACAACACTAGTTCATCTTTTTAATGATATTCACAGGGCATTTTCAATCAGTGCGAAATAGTTTTTTCGAACAGCTTTGAAAATTCAGGTCAATGCCAAAAATTCAAGCAAAAAGCAGCACATGACATGCTTTCAAACGCAACTTTCTCACATGTCTGTCCGGAGATCAAGTAGTTGTTCATCTGAGGGATCATCAAAAAAGGGTTGTAAAGTCCAACATTTGCTGCAAGAGAGATACTTTGATCTTCGGAATATAAACTTCTAAAAGTTCTTTCAGTGAATCCACTTGAAACAATATCACAGGCTATTTCGTAAAAAGCTTCTTCCCCTAATTTATGAAATTTAGAAACAGGAAAGCTCTTCGATTCTACTTTTTTTCCAGAGATAATTCAGCACAATTCGCCTATAACGACGCTTTTCAGTCCCGACAGAATTCCTATCTTTTACGTGGATTCGAGTTCGGCTATATCATCATTTCGCCCACAGGGACGCTTTTTGTCGGTCCCCACTAAGTATTTTGTTTGTTTATTGGCCTTAAATTACTCTTGTCTCTCCGTTTTCCTTGTTCCTTTGCTATGTCATACATACCATCCTCCGTCGCCCAAAACGTGATCTGTATGAGCATTTCCTTTGGCAAGTTACCGTGAAACCGGCGTAAGTGGGATTGTTGTCTGAACTACTGTATTCACTCGTGTAACGAGAGTGGGTGGCCCGGGGCCGATTAATAAAAGTGCTGCCCTTTCCACCCCTCAAATTTGTTCATAACAATTTAACGTGAAAGATCATGTTTCGTGCTTATAAAGATACAAGGCATCTTGAACATCAGAATCAAACACTCACAAAACTGAAACGGTGTCTTCTTTTTAATTAACTATTGTGTGTCTTGATTTTTCGCCAACTTTCTCATTAATTTTCTTGTTTCTTGTGCCTTCTTTACATATGCGTCTATGCACCCGACACATCTTGGTAAATCTTCCCATTTAAGCCTTCAGACGCAATCGGCTTAACTTCGCCACATAAACTGTCTGCAGTTTTTGCGTGTATTCTAAACACTGGATGATAGCTGGAGATGAAAATATGTTGAACAATTTTCGTTGATTGTTTTCTGAAATTCCTTTTGGCATAAAGTAGTTTTTATCTTGAATGTGATCAAATGTACAAAGATTATTCTCTCGGAAAAACACTTTAGCTCAATTATTGTTGATATCGCCAATGTCAAGGGCTGTGTTTAAATGCGCAGTGTTCTAACAACAACAAATTGGTGTATGCGTTTATTTCACTTAATTAGTTTGTCGATGATAGTAAGATTTTTGGCGTTCGCGGTGGTGGTAATAGGGAATATTGATCTTTCGAAAAAATAACAGCAATCATTTTATTTTCACAATCACGCGAGCTGCATTGAACTGACACATTATTTCGTCAGCGGACTACAACTACTCAAGGGCCAGCGAATCAACTNGGAGGTCTTCTCTCAGCCGGTCTCAGTGTTCCAGAAGGTGCTGAGAAAAAGTTTCAGGTGAGCAAGAAAATGTCTGTTGCAGACTGTGAAGTAAATGCTGCACGTAAGAACTTATTAGTTGTGCTATGATGTTCATACAGAGAATACCTTAGAAAAGTAAATACCGCTGCCATGAAATTGTACAGAAAAATGTTCGCTTCAGAAATTGATATGCAACATGTGAAAAAGGATTATTACAAAGTCCATTATTCTTTTAGTTTAAGAAGACGCCTCCGTTCAGATTAAACATTAAAGTTAGCGTTTTTTATTTGAAGTAGGTTTGTTTGCTAATGCTTAGCATAGGGCTATCTATAGACTCTGCTCACAAAGCATACCTTCAGGTAGTTTGAAAATTTTCAAACCAAGCATTGTGGGGGCTTCGTGAAATTGAAAAAATAACAAAATAAACGCATTGTCAAAATATTATTCGAGAATCCCATGCCATTAAATACGCACTTGCGACTTACGACACAGCTACATCTGTCATTGTTGAAAAAATGGCCGGTATTTTTACAAAGCGCATCTGGCAACCATAAATACGAAATGGAACTTTCGAGGCGTGACCTTGAAAATTAACACCCTACTAAAGCTCGGGTGCCCTTTTACGAATAGTTTACGAACATAAATTGGCAAAAGATTGATAATTTACCAATGAAGATCCTCCACAGGATATGTCCGAATATGTTCAGTATAACTGTGGGTGCGACGTTTATTTCTGCGTAAACGTACTAAAAGTAGACATACAGGTCCACGAAACACATCCCACCCAATCTTCGTTCACAGAAACCGGAAGTTTGTTTGCGATACCTACAGCAATGCACGCAGGACGCCGACCCATGCCAGGTAAAATTGTGGTCCGACTCTTCCATTCCAAACACATACATATATGCAAGTTAAAATACGGTTTTTGTCTGCTCAACGTTCGATACCTCTGTTCGCGAATCAGTTTCCAGTGATTTTTGTCAGCTAAAAGTGGCCAGTCACAAGCGACAGGCTTGCGGACGCAGCAAGAATGTTTGTTGTCGCTTATCCAGCGGTTCAAAGCTCACTTGACGTACTTCTCCATAAATTTGCGATGGAACTCCGACCTCAAAGTGTCATTCACAAAATGCTGTTTTGATTTATCTATTTCTCCTCTAGCACAGTTCTTGAAAACAACATCATCGTCCCACCTGGAAAACGACAGAAGATGTCAGTAAGAAGTAGTTCCTTTGAAAACCGCCAATGGCGGGATAGATGTTGCTAACAAATGAACTTTTGTTAAATCCTTTCCATTAAGTTTGCATCGTCTCCGATTTGAAACACAAACAGCTCAAATTGAATATCCTAGCCAGGTTCGGTTGTAGCAAGTGGTACGACAACAAACAACAAGTAATAAAGATGAATTTTGCCGTAAATACACCCAGTTTGTCCAGATACATGGTCCTTCAAAAGAGCACAACACCGACAAAGGATAGCCATGGCAGATCACAACAAGTCATATGAAGCGACCCATGATCCACAACCACTTGCTGCGCTCAACGTACAATGCTACTAGCAACTGACAAAACTGAAAATGTTTTTGAATTGTCGACTAGTTTGAGTGGGAACTCATACATGTTTACCGGGACAGCACAGTGCAGAAATGTCAGTTTAGTGAAATACTTTTATTGTAATCTTCAACGCAAATCAAACTTGAGACACAAACCTTCGTTTCACGGCAAAATTGGCTTCTTTCGCTGATCCGTTGAGAAGAGGGTTGCCACTGAGAATGTTTTCTGTTCTTATACGTTCTTGTTCTTCCTTGCGTTCTTGTTCCTGTACAGGACCAACACAGATAAACAGGAAGCGTTGTTAAGCTGACCATAGTTGATCCAAATTAAACAAGTTCCTGTTTTAAACCGGCAAGTTGTGTTCGCATATCACGCATTTAACGCGTCAAGCAAGCATTTCTTTATGTATGAGAAACTCTGTGAAATATGTTAGACCTGCGTTACGCTCAAGACATGGGCATCGGAAGGATTTTTCCAGTGGGAAGCCAATAGTGGATTTTTCCAATAATTTTTATACAGGGGGCCAAAAGTGGTGAAAGTTCGTTTTCCCCACTTGAAAATAAGAAAACCTTTCGTTGTTGATAGGAAAATGTCAAATTTAAAGGCCCCCCTGCCCCCACTTCCGACGACCATGGCTTAGGGTTGAATTGTCTGAATAACGGGTAACCGGTTAACCGAGAGTATTTTTGCTATCCGCAATGCGGATAAACTTCCGTCGGTTAACCGGATAAAAAGTATCGTTACTAAGGTGTTTAGGCCTATTTAGTAAGTTTGGATATTCTTTGTTTCCAGATACGGGCGAACTAAGTTTTATTAAAATCAGGTAATTGTTATTATATAAAGAGTGCTTTCGCATTGTAAGGTGAAGTCAGCGTTGTGCTTCGTAAGAAATGTGTTGCAGAAGCAGTAAATGTTAAAATTGATGATTTTTTTCATATACGCTTGTACAGTGCATGTGTGTTTCTTTACCATATAACTGTGTCATGACTTTACAATCAAATCATCACGCAAATCTCGTGAAATCAATTGTCTAACAATTAGCGGTTATTATCTGGTTAACCCGTCAGCTAAAGTACAAATATATGGATAAATCCGTTATCTGGATAGTAAAAATTACTGACATCCGAACTAAACCTACTTACGCTGTCGAGAAAGTAAAGACATTAAAGCATGGAAAATAAGGAACGTGTGTGGCAAACGTAGCGATACAATTCCACAATGTGCTCAATATTATTTGCACCATGACTTATTTCAAAACTAAACGAAATACATTTCCTAGTGTAACTCTAGCGAACGCTGAAACTACCTCAATTCACTAACAGATTTTAAACAACATTGTTGCAAATGGCAGAGTGGCTTAATATAAACTAGATATATATCCTATAAAATCGCAGGCCGTATATTGTCGAAAGTCGCATTAAATTTGGACATTTTTTTGTACATTCAAGCAAAATAGACGCAAGTGTGATTTGTCATATGTTTTCCTGCTTTGAATGCTGTAGCGTGAAAACACAAGCCATTGTTCTCAACGACACCAAGGCTCAAAACGTACTATTTTGGCGGTTTCTTCCATCCGTTCTTTTTTGATCTTGTTCAATTCTGCCAAAAGTTCTGCAGTGTCATCCTCTGAGTCATTTGAATCTGCGTCGCTGCCCTGCACATTCACGACAGTGACAGCTAGAACCACACGCATCTAAGACAACTTCCAGTAGCAACAAACTAAGTTGTTAAACCGGTGTGATGTGAAACCACCGACTGCAGATGACGACTTTTTGATTCCAAAGCGCATTCGTTAGTCCATGAACAAAAATTATAGTTTACTTGCGATACGCAAAATTAAAGAGGATTGCTTTTCCCTCAATACGATACACAACTCACGAAAAACTTTTATTGCTTAAGTTTGTTGCCTTCGCTTTTCTTTATAAAAAATACAACATACACTACACTGGGCCAGGGCCAAAATTAATGTTTAGGAAGTTGGCTGATTACTTTGCAAATACATAAAAAGCGTGGAAAACATGCTATGCAGGCATAGCTCAAGAGATGCTACAACATGCTGAATTGCACCAAAAGCACACCCGTACCGTAACACACTGCACTTACACTGTCAACTGGATCATCTGCATCTAAGTTCGCGGCAGAAATGTGATCTAATCGTAAACGTTTCTGTGAATCTCGAGATTGACGCACATCAGAAGATCGCTTGTCTGATCTCGACGACCTTTCGCGTTCGTCCAATTCGGATCGCAAGTCGCGGCTTCTTATGTCGTCAGGCGCATTCTGGCATTACAGTGCTCAAGTTATATGATATTAAAGAAAAGCTGCTAATGCAGTCGAAGGATGGCAAACACGCAGTAGATTTCGTTCCAACTGAACCGACAAACATACAATGGGATCTGGTTTTAGAAGTGGGCATATTTAAACAGCTCCTACTTTGAAGATCAGGCTGTCAAAAGTCGTAGCAAAGTACAATCAGAATGCAAGTATGCAACTTCACGAAGTCAAGCCATTTGCACTATACCAACCATGGAAAAGTGTAATGGTCATCAATAAAAAAAAGTTTAAACTGCAAATCACTGCCAGACAAAACATGGGAATAAAGTTGAATAAATTCAAGATTAGAGGTTCCCAAATAGTTGCAGTGATGCCCAGATTGGTCTTTTTGAGAATGCAAGGGCGTCGCAAGCTTATATCCACCATCCATTCCATTTCCTACTCTGCACTGGGGCGAGGCTGCGGCAGCAAATACGCGGGGAGATAGACGGCTTTTAAAAAGAAAGAAGCTTAGCTGTTCCAAACACGCCACCACGTATTTATGTGCTTTGTCACAAGTAAGCTAATGCACCACATTAAATAACAATCTGTAAATATTTCTTGCGCAGTATGCCGTATGATTTTATGCATGGGATTAGTGGTCGAAAGTTCATACATATCAAGAAGTACTGGTCTAAATCATCTCATGATATCAAAGTAGCAACGACAAATAGACATCACACGTTCATCAGGATAAACTGCCATCGTCTATTGCATTTTTAGATAAAGAAAAGAAATGTTATGCACATACATGGCTACATCTGACGTTTAATGTGAAAATCCAGCCCTGACTTTACTAACTTAAATCTGCACATCGAAGCATTATTGTGAAAATAACTTTCAGCCAAATTTTAATCGCCCAATGAAACATGCAATAAAGATCAACATGAGGAATTGATTGCAATGTTCAGCATAACAGCCAAACACAAAGCTAAAATTACTAGATCAAAATCATTTCAAAGATCATTACCATTGCTGATGTCATAAATGAAATGTTTACACCACAAATATTACCAATGTTATTACTGTACTACATTATAAATAAGCACTGAGCTTCTTGATGGACATCAGATGGTTTCACAAATGCAACCAAAACTCAAATGTTAGTAATTTTTTTCATTTCAACAGATGTGGCAAAAATAGCAAATCAACCAGTGCATACATTAAACATCCAAATTGCAAGGGGTTAGTTGAGGTCACTAACTTGTGAACAATAATATTCCCAAATCCAGGTTTTTTTTAAGGAAAATTTTAGGTACCCGGTATGTACCTGTAGGGACCAAATTTCTCTGATTCTAGGGACCCGATTTCCTCTGATTCTAGGGATCCGATGATAATTTTCTCTGATTCTAGGGACTCGATTTTCAATTCTAAGGACCTGAATCGGGTCCCTAAAACACCTTTAAAAAAACTGCCCAAATCCATCATTATATTTAGTAGGTATTTAGATAAATGACCTTTATCTAATCCCATAAATCTTACAAGCATGTCTAGTTTTGTGTACAGTATATTATAATTGTTTAAACATCACTTTCCAACATAGTGATAAGTCACTGTTTCAGATACCCTAAATATATATATTTGTGATGCTGATAACATTTCATTTTGCACATTCGTTCTGTTTTTCTTGCAATGAAACAACAAAAACCTGGAAGCTTATTTAGGGGTGGCAAACTTCACAATGATAACGTGTGAATAAGTTTCACATTACAGAAATTGTGCTTCTTTTTACTACTAGGCTAGAAATTCTCCAATTAGTGGATCTTCCACACAGCAATAAAAAGCATCTGTTTCAACAACATATGCAATAAATGACCAAAGACATGTAGTAGGATTCGATTTGACCGACAATTTTATCCAGTTTAGGCAAAGATCCGGATTAACTGAAGATGGTTGTTTCTAGCCTGACATCATCCAAGTAGTGAGATATCAGTGAAAATTACTTAAATTGAACACATTTACAACCCAACAGCAGACTTTCGCACAAAAGTAAAATGAATTTATTGATGCATTTACATCGTGCATCGGACTAGCAACCACCATATCCAGTTAGTTATGAACAATCTGAAGTTCATAATTTTAGATTAATTGGCTGCGAAAATCTGGGATTTTGGACTGATTTCTGTGACTGGTCCATAAGTGGTCACTCTATTTGGAAGGTAATGCCTTCCTGATATCTTACTGAGTACAATACACTCAGACACTCAGGGGTAATGCTCTGCACACTAAATACTGATCCACAGACTGAAACCGTGGTGTGGTGACATGCTTTGAGTGTTAATATTTTCAACATAAGCCATGCCCGTGTGTGACGCGGTAATCATCTCTACGATTAGTCGAATGTTGCACACAGTTGCAGCCATTGCTATGATAATTTATATGCTTGTTGGTGATCATTAGCATGCTTCTGTTGTCTGAAAGCTGCTGAAGCTTTCCTAGAGACATAAATCCAGATTACAAAATGTGAAAAGAGCAGATTTTGTCCGATATTGGCAAAGAGCCAGATTAAAAAATCCAGATAAACTGAAGATTTTTATAAAGAAAAACATTAGAAACCATTCGTACCACTGGTTTATCTGGTTTTGGCAAAGATCTGGATTAACCGAGGTTTACTGTACTTCTGCTTGCATTAAAAACTTTTAAAAACACAATCTTCCCAACTTACATGATGAACAATACACCAAAAACAAAATATGCTTCAAACACTATTATTGGAACACACTTTACCTTGTGTTACAATTACCTGGCCAGTCTGTCGATATTTTAGCTTGGTATGGCTGGGAAGATCTCTGCTGCTGTACTGCTTTGATAACTTTCCTAAATCACTTTCACCTCTAGCTGTGCCTCCCTTGGCTGGTGCAAAGGTAGCTCTATGAGCTGTTGACATGCTTTGTAAGTAACAACTAGGATAACACTAAAGTTACAGAAAGTCTATAAACTCACTGAATTTTAGAAAAAATATAAAAGTAAATATTGTCTGCTGGAGATTTTACAGTGACTACGGGTATGCCTGTCCTGATAAAAGGGTCAGTTTGTCATTCAAACAGCGTGGGTCTCGTGGTGTAGCGGTTGTTAGGCATTAAGGCTGGTTTTAGGTTCAACTCATACCTTGCCGACTTTACTTTTTGTGTTTACTTTTTTTCAGGCTTACGTGTTACTTTTACAGGTTCGTGTTAGGTTAGTGTTAGCTTAGGGTTACGTTAGGGATAGGTTAGTGTTAGGTTAACCTTAGCTTAGGGTTAGCTTAGCATTAGGTTCGTTACGGTTAGGTTTAGGATAGGGTTAGGTTAAGGCTACGGTTAAGGTTAGGTTTAGGGTTTACATTTTATGTTTACTATTACTTTGTTCCTACCAAGCCTACTGCACTCTCGCCGTGCATTACTGTCACGTCACAGGTGGCATATGAATAACTTTTCAAATTCCAAGATCCACAGGGCAGGCGTACCTATAGCTATACCCACTGCCTTACATCAAAACATGAAAACAAGTAGAATTCAAGTTTGCTTGACTGGCACTTATCAGTCACAACAACAGCTTCTAATATACTGATTTCTTAGTGTAAGAATAACTGGACATGTGGTTGCATTGTGGATAACAACAGTTTCTATCACACAGTATGTATCTGTATGGGGATTTGCCTTGTATTTTATAAAATGCAAAAAACAAATGAAATCTTTCAAATCTGTTGCTTTTCCGTCAGTCATATGCTTCATCTTCAAACAGATATAAGTAATACATATCATATTAATGCAGAATGTAACACACAAAGCAATTCGGAGAACTTTTCACTGAGCGGGTGGTGACTAATATTCACAATTGTTCTGCTCACTTCCCAGTCTGGATTTAGTGGCAAGCGCACGCACGATTTTTTTGACAGGTGTAGTTTCACGCGGCAAGAAATAAATCAATTTACTTGTTACCCGCAAAAACAATCACGTTCCATTCATTTTTTCACAGCGAAAGCCAAATTTCGTTTAAACGTTTTTCAGTAAGGTCTTCAATTGCAAACCATTAGTTTTGACAGGTATCCCAAACAAAATTACGAACTTAGCATTGTTGATAGAGCCAGATTTCCTCGACATAATTTTAATTCTTTCAATAAGTTGTTAAGTTGACAACTTCCCACCTGAGTGTTGTAAAATCCCTCATCAAAATACTTTTATTTAATTTTAATCAAATAAAAAAATATGTTTTCACAAATATATTTCTCACATTTAGAGTTTCATTAGATTACTTTTTCGAAGTCTAGCAGATTTTAAAATTTACAAAATGAACATGTCTTGTACAAATCAGTGGTGTACAGGATCCGGTTTTTGGAGTCCAATCCGGCCGGATATTTGAATTTTTTGGATTTGGATTGGATTCGATATTGTTTTCCTTTCAACCGGATTCAGATCCGGATTATCCAAATGAAAAAATTCTGGCCATGCAAAAATCTTGGTACTGAATAAGAGTTGTATGAGGAAAAATTACGATCTTTCGAAACCATGTAGCTTGCTAAAAATCTACTTGTCTGATTCCTCTCGATAGACTGCAATGTTCCCAACCGCTCGTGATCCCAGACTGAGAACATCTCAAGCAAGATGTAGTTTGGAACTGTGTGAAGATGAGCATAATTGATTCTATAGTTTTATTATGACGCAGCCCGTCGTATTTCAGATGAGACAGGTTTATTTTTGATATATGTTCATTAGTATATCATACTGTAGTAAAATGTTGGTGTTTATCAAAGCATTTACAAAGATTTTTTCCGCATTGAGCTAAGTACACCAGTTTCTACCTCATCGGCGTAGCGCACTTGTCTAACTCAAAAAAGTGGCCTTACCTCACAGCTAAGTAAGAGTAATAAACATGGTGAAAACATATTGACAATTTGACCATGTTGTTGTAGGTTGAAATACACCTGAACAGAGAACGAAAACTTATGAGTGTTGGATTTAACAAAAAATGTCAAGGTTGTTGTTTATTTTCTAGGACTGGAGGAGTGCTGGAAGTTCAGTTTGGAAAGAGTAAGAGTTTTAAATAGAATAGGGATTGAGGTGAACATTCATTCACATTGCACTGCTTTCAGAAATGATAACATTGGACATAAAATTATCGTGGTGGTTCTGTAATGGTTAAATTTATGTACAAAAGCTGTTGGCATTGCGTGGAGTCCAGCAGGTGCATAAATGCAAGCTAGTTGGAGACTATCATTTGATTTAAACAACTCCATTAAAGCGCATAAGATAATTGTTCACAGCTATAACTTGCACCACCATATAGAAAAAGAATTGTGTGCTTCTCGTCAAGATCTCTTATAAACTGATTCTGATAGGCAGTTGTAGCCATGGCATTAAAGACAAAGTATGTTGGCAGTGTCTATTTTGCCTCATGAGGCAACAACACTGCTGGAGCTCTTTTATCTTTAGAAAAACATAATTGTTTGAAAAAGTCTTGACAAGTTCAAAACGCATAGCTTTCTCTAGTGATAACGACATCTGCAACGGCTTAGTCCAATGGACAAGTGTTGTCATGGTTTCAGTGCTGCTTCTGACAAGCTATATTAGTGGATTCTTATTTGTTTGGGTGAACTGAAGACTAACCTAAATCCTAAACCCTAACCCATATCTTCTTGTGCATATCACACTTGTCAGATGACCACTTCAACCAATTCTGTCTGGCTAAAGGCAAAATAGCCAGAAACTTTTGCCCCATGCGGCAAAATAGACACTACCAAATATTTTGGCTTATGTGCAACTGAATGGGTGGTTTCGGATTTGGATTGGATATCGGAGCCGAAAATTTTAAATTTTCAGATACAGATTGGATATGGAGTTTATAAAACAATTTCAGGTCGAATCCAATTGCAAAATTTCCATATCCGTACACCACTGGTACAAATGCAAAAACAAGGGCCGATGCAAACAATTCTGCCCCAGTCATTGCTAAGGTTAGGGTCGATCTGCAATATTTATGACATGGGCTAAAATTTGGAAGTGTGGACGTAGAACAACCATTACATTTTGCCTGTTTGTGATTGTTTTCAATTTTTGTACTTGGACCATTATGAAAAAAATCACGAGAACACTAAATTTTACTCCCGTTCCTTCATTTTGGGATGGACACGACATTAAAACTAAACACATAGATTTGTCCTAATGATAGCGATGCATCAGATGATTTGTCTGACAAATGCCACAGCATAATTTCGGTGCTATTCAAGTGATAAAATCTGAAAGTTTAAGAAGACATCTGAATCAGAGATGAGCATTAGACTGGACTTGGATTGGACTGGATCCAGACTATGACGAATTTTGTTGATTTTGGATTGGATCCGGACTGTAAAATGATTTAGAAATTAAGGATTTAGACTGAGTTAATGAAAAAGCATTGTGTAATTTTTGTCATTTAAAAGCTGTTTTTTGTTAATTTGTTTGGAATTAGTTTGACTTGGATTTTAAATTTCTTAAACATTTTGGACTATGATTGGACTTGGACTGATTTTTAAAAGTTCAGGACTGGATCTGGATCGCAAAATATGACAGTCCGCTCATCTCTGATTTGAATGTGTCTTTTTTGTATTATATCGTTATTTTTGGTAATACATCTACAGTATTACTGGGCTAGGATTTTATCATTTTGATAAAAATTCCTACAAAATTTTTATTCGGTTCAAATACAATTACCTACGTGGGAAATCAAAAAACCTAAGTTGTTTTAGAAATTTCAGAAATCGATTGGAGTTATTGTTGTAAATTTAGCCTAAAAAGATGTTTCATTTTTTGATTGCTTGTGGACTACACGTCAAGTCAAAACTATTTTCTGCCTATTGATATTGAGCCTATTGATACTGAGGCTGTATTTCGCTGAAAACATGATAAGAGCACTCGCGACTCAAAAACTTGTTAACAATGCCATTCATCCACACTCTCCAGCCAAGTATGGAAGAGAAGTCAACACGTTTTTTACCTATACTTATTCAAATTATTCCGCCAGTGCGAGTCAAAACTTGCACTTAAAATAGTTTGCTTGCTGGGAAATTAATAACAATAAATCATTTAATAACAGTCAGAAAACACATAACGTAACGGTTCGATGTAGAGTCGGAATTAAAACGACGACGAACAAAAGCGTTGGGCGTTCGAATGCGCCACAGGAAACAGCAACCAACTGCGGTTATGTAAGTTTGCAGGCTATTATGTCGGTAGTCGAACTGCTCACAAACAAGTACATCGCTTTGAATCACGAATGGAATATTACTGGGAATTATGCACTAAGAATGCACAAAATATTAAAGCACTAATGTGTCCACTATACGCCGAAGGGGGACCGTGCTACGTTACTAACCTACCCAAACTTAAACTTTCTGTCAAAGCTGCATGTGTAATGTTGGTGCGGGGCGCGCAGTGTTTTGTGACCTTGGAGTCCGTTGCCAACAAAAAAAACAACGGAACTGCACGGTTTTATACATGTTTTCTGTTTCAAGCGTTTCGTACTTGGCATGTTAAGTTTCAGCAGTTGCTGCAAAACTGTTCGATAGTTGCTGCTGTTTCAATAGTTAGCCTACTTGCACTTGTCTTCTGAAGGTTAAATTTTGTTCTTAATTGTAAACATTCCTTCTCGAAGAGATCTGATGAGACAATCTCTTTCCTTACTTTGTTTATTGCCTTCAGGATTTAATTGATTACCCCAGTGACCATGGCAACCGAAGAAAGGAGTTTTCCAAGCCGAAACCAATTAAAATTAATTTGAGATCTTTAATCCAACAAGGGCGTCTAAATAATTTGTAGAATATGTCCATTGAAACCGAAATTATCAGACTGAAGTTTGAACAAAATTCTGAAGGAATTTGTGAATACTAAAGGCGAGGCCACACGTAGGCCCACCCGAAGTAAACCGCAGCCATCAGTACAAGTTAGTTTGTTTTATTGTCTGACAGCTTTTCGTCCTGAGCGAACTGCTGCCTTCAGAGCTCTTCTGACAGCTACTGA
>JGI24159J19872_10008262_pt1 | contig 13630 bp, 8 predicted proteins | sample Ectturendosymbi4_FD_19872 | JGI IMG/M metagenome (IMG submission 19872) | reverse complement strand
AAATCGCCCCCCCCCCCTTAATTTACCGGCTGGATCCGCCCCTAAGTACTCATCCGAAAGAATCATCGATGTTGGAGTTTTTCGCATGATCTTCTATAATACCAGCAGAGCTTCAAAATATAGCCTACGTAAAGTTAAAGTTTGGATGGCAGCTTTAGAAAACTAAATATGAGAGCACGAAAAGCCAAGCTTAAAATAGCCTTACAATGAAAATGATGGCCAATGTGACAAATGATTGAAACGTGATCCAGATATTTGGATGAAAAAACATTTATCGTAGCGCTCACTAGCGTACGGAGGGGGGTGGCCACTGTGCCATGGCCCTCCCCTCAGACCCTAAAAATAAAAAATGTATAAACCAGGGTTTTTTTTAAGGAAAATGTTAGGAACCCGGTTTGGATCTGTAGGGACCCGATTTCTCTGATTCTAGGGACCCGATGACAGCTTTCTCTGATTCCAGGGACCCGATTTAAAGTTCTAGGGACCCGAATCGGGTCCCTAAAACGCCTTTAAAAAAACCCTGTATAAACAGTTTTCGGAAGTGTATACTGTCAGTATTCGGCAGTGTATGCCAAAGTATTTAATTTTAGGCGAATAACACTATTTTGTTTAGAAAAACGTCTCTCAAAGCACAAGATGACTATATGACTATATTTCTACAAATTTGGGGGAGGCATGGCCCCTTTGGCCCTCCCCTGGCTACGCCTATGCTTTGGCCCTCCCCTCGGAAATTTTCTGCGTCCGCCACTAGCGCTTCCCAACCAGTGGGCAGTGAAGTTCTTTCAAAAGGGCTGAAAAGCATTTTAAAAATGCTGCAATTTTCCGGTATTTAACGAAAACGTTTCTTGAAATTGGCCAATTTCCTGTTGATTTAGTTTAATCATACCTATAAAGCAAGCTCAAGTTTCCCATTAACAGTAAATTGCATGCGTTGTTAACATTTTCTTTCCCTCATGTACCTCAGCTTTTTTCGTTGCCAGTTTTCCTGCAACATCTCATAGGGGACCAGACAAAAATTGTCACCGAAAGTGGATCACAAGTTGAAAAAGGTTGGGAAACATTGATCATTACCGTCATACGGGCTGTGAAGTGTGAGCAGCAGCAAATTTGCTACATGTTTTGCAAGCAGGAGGGAAAACAACGCGCTAATTATGTAACAATAATATGAAAGAGAAATTGATGGCTGTCCCCGCAGCAACTTTGCTGAAAAGCTTCACTTCTTGTACACATCTTTTTGTTGGCACCAAAGTGCAGCAAACTTCATAAGGTTAATTTTTACGTCACAAACAAAACCTACAGCTTAATAACATGTGTTTGAAACTCAGCTGTGTTGTTCCTGCAATGGTAAGTTATGTTGAATGAACCTCCGTTACCTTTGCTGTCGAATGCTAGGCCGTCAGAACGGCTTGAGTTGTTCTCAAGAAAGCTTCGTTACTGTTGCTACGTATTCGACTTTGAAGATCCTGAAGCTAACGTGAGAGAGAAAGAACTTAAAAGAATTTATCTGAATGAGGTGATTGAGCTCATGGAGACAGGCCGAGGAATTCTAGTTGAACCAATTTATGCTATGTCTTTCTCTATGTTTGCTCACAATGTCTTTCGACCCCTACCTCCGCGCGATCCTAAATATGATCCAGATGAGGATGACCCAATTTCAACTCCTGACTGGCCTCATTTGCAGCTCGTTTACACTTACCTATTTCGCGTTCTAGAATCTGCTGACTTTCAACCTAGTGAGGCAAAAAATTATATCGATCACAAGTTTGTCTGTAAACTGATGGACAAGTTTGGTACTGATGATTTGAATGAACGTGAATGTTTGAAAACAGCTCTTCATAGAATTTATGGCAAATTTCTAGGCTTACGGGCTTTCATAAGGCGCGTTATAAACCACAAGTTTTTAGAGATGCTTTATGAAGACCTAAAGTTTCCTGGAGTGCTAGAAATCCTTGAAGTTTTAGGGAGCATAATAAATGGATACGCATGTCCTTTGAAGCAGGAGCACAAGCAGTTTCTTTTTCAAATCCTTCTCCCTCTTCATTCTTCTCCTGATTTACAGCGTTTTCAAGCTCAATTGGTCTATTGCGTGGTACAGTATTTGGAGAAAGAACCAGGGCTGACTGAGCCGTTTGTGCGGAAGTTTCTGAAAAGGTGGCCTCGAACATTCAGCGCCAAAGAGGTCATGTTTTTGGGAGAATTGGAAGAAATACTCGATGTAATGCAACCGTCAGAATTTGTTAAAGTTCAAGGAGAAATTTGCAGGAAGATCGCTGAAGGAGTACGAAGCGAACACTTTCAGGTAAATAAGACAAAATAACATACTTAAAATTCGGTCCGTGCTCAAACCCTGCTCGCTCTGTCATTTGTTAAAATCGAAATTTTGAGCTCATGTTTGAGAAACCGAAAGCACAAATTTAAATGCAAAACAACTCACAGCAGATAAAAAATATTATTAGATGTGTGCTTTGCTTGCTAAGCTGGAAACATGTGATTCCAGTTGTGCTTGCCATTTTTAATGTATTTTATTGAGTCCTCTGCGCTGTGCAGATACAAGCGTATATATAGGTTTTGAGTGGTGCGTGTATACAGCTGCTAAATCTGACGTGGCAGAAGTCGGTAAGGCTGAAACTGTTTGAAATGTAAACTGCTGACATTTTTAGCAAAATCATTTTATGGTTCTTTGTCAGCAAAGATTTAGTTTCCAACACATATGCGTCACGAACTCATAAAAAAAGTCTGAATACGCATTCATTCGTTTGTGTGAAATATGTCGCTGATCTAACAACATTGCAACATAACAGTGCTGAGGTGGAATGATTATGGATGCTTCATTGTGTTGAAAGAGACTTCATGAGATTCCTGCTTCTTCAAAACTTGTCAAAACTGTCTAATGTTTTATTTTTAGGTCGCTGAGAGAGCTCTATACTTTTGGGAAAATGAGTACATCGTGAGTTTGTTGGAAGCCAATTCAGCTCTAACTTTCCCTTTGCTTCTTCCCAGTCTTCAGGAGGTATCCAACACACACTGGAACAAAACCATAATCACTATGTCAAGTAATATCATCAAGAACTTCATGACTGTGAACCAGAGATTCTTCACCACCATGATGGCCAACATTAGAAACCAGCAAAATGTTGCAAGGGAAAGGCAGGTGCAATCACAGGAAAAATGGAAAGTTGTAGAATTGATGGCTGAATCCAGCAGGGTCAAACTGGCGTCAGCGACTGGACTAGATCAACGATAATAATAAAACCTAGGATTTTAAAGCCTTATTTATGACCTTGTGTCACCAAAATCATTGAAACTGTATCAGGGTTTTTACGAACAACACGACCGGCGAGCGACCCCATGACCTGCGGCCTGGCAATTTCGGCAGACAGCTGTCGCGGAGTAAACACTTCCTCTTGAGATAACCACGATCAAACATTACTTGTGGAGCTGATGCGTCCGCAGCCGGTATATGGATTGAGTTTTAATTAGTGTTTGACAACATTATGATGCACAATCAAGAACGTGACGTTTTGTTTTTGTAATTTATGTAAATTGAATGGATCCGTGACGTTGTGTGGAAATCTCGATAAGATTGCTGAGATGAAGCGGCGGACAGAGAATATGTTAGGAAACAGTAGTTCTGAAATTGTAGGAAACTGGAATTTGTATTGTTCAAGGTTGAAACGAATTTGAGCACAAGTGTCAGTCATTTCCTTCAACAACATTCTAACTCACAATTTCAAAATTTTACACTTTGCTTTGATTTGCTGTACAGTAAAATATCTCCAAAGTTCGTGAATTTGCGCAATCAGAACTCTTTAGTTGTGAAACTTCTCAGACGAGATTTGTCACCTGATCTAATCCAGGGAAAAGCCTGAATCAAGTCCTGAGCAGACAAGTAAAAATGCCTGGAATTGTAAGAAACAGATTTAGTTTGTGTGAAATATCCAGTGCTTGTTCTGTTTCTAAGAAATTACTGCACGATTCGTGCCATGACTTTCCCTCAAATTTCGCCATCCCCAAGGCAAGCAATTGTACTCGTTAAACGAAGTCTTTTGCACAATGCAGATGTTAATTGCATCATATAAAATAATATTGAGGGTCTCACCGAAATTTTTCTTGATGCTTTATTTTGCAAGGTGGAAGTTTCACATTGTGAAAAGTGCTTCGGTCTTGCTTGCTGGAAGTAACATCTTTTGAAACAAGATAACAAAATACATCCAAACTAAGGTGAATGAATTCAATACAAGATCGACTTAAGCTTTGTTCTCTTTGTTGAAAACGAAACACTCTTCTTCCTGCGCGGCCGCCCTTCCAAAAATGTCTAGTGCCACCAACAGTCGGGCATAATCGAAAAAACTTGCAATAAGTTCAAAGTTAGTTAAAATCATTGTTCACAGACTGACAACCAAAATTATGAAGAGTCAAAAATGCACTCAATCGTTCAACTTAAATTTTAGGGTCCAGGTGTTGTTTCTTCCAGAGACCGCCAGTCACCGCACACTTTCTGTAAACGTGGACAGCCGTTACCTTGTCAACTGTAATTTTGCCGAATGCCTTGCTGTAATTATCTTTTTAATCTGGTACGATTCTGAAACTTAATGAATAACACTTGGAACTGTAATGAACGTTTGCTGTTACCATCAAGTATATTTTATATGCCAGTAGAATCACTGCTTTTATGACAAACTACGGCCTGTGCCTAAGCTCAGGTAAAAGTCGGGCAAGTATTCAAATATTTTGCAAACTTTGAAAAGTACATTCAAATTGCAGAATCAACAAACTACTGCAATTTTAACCTCGAGGCGATCACCGTTTTGTTCTTAATTGGTGATCACTTTTTATACTAGACTTTGATTCAGTGTCAAATATCAGGTTTGATTCGATAGTTATGCTGTGGCCTGTAGGAAAAAAATGTTTATGTTAAAATGTAGTCAATACACACTGCACAGTGCTTTCAAAACTGGTTTCATAAATTGATATCGAATAGCAGTTGTTAGAGCTAAAAAAAGCTGATTTGAACGAAGAAGATTTTGAAATACAGGGTGGTCCCAAAATATGTATCCATTTCATTGTCGCTATCATTTCATATCAAATTAACCCAGACTTCTGCTCCCCATGTAAATCATAGTTATAGCTTCAAAGTTCTCTTTCTCGCTTCAATGGATCAAGCAGCAAGATATTCCGTGCAGGAGAGGATCAANATTGTTGGGGCTTATTTCGCGACGAAATCAATTGTCCAAACTAAACGGAAATTTCGGAAAGACTTTCCAGGCGGAAACGCTCCAAACAGACTCGCAGTAAGTGCGTCCTGGACAATATCAGTGAGACGGGAAAGGTACAGGACAACATTAAAGGTTGCAGTGGCCGGTCACGGTTAGTCAGGACAAAACATGACGTAGTCAGGACAAAACATGACGTCGTAGCTGTGAAACAATGTTTGGAGCAGTCTCCAAGAAAATCTACAACACGTTTGTCCCAGTTGACAGATCTTTCAAGGAGTTCAGATATGCGCATATACATAGGATCTTCCCCTTTTTCCGTATAAGATGCAGATTTTACAATTTCAGACCGATCCAGATATGGTTAAGATGCGTGCCTTTGAGCAAATCATCACTCAACGAATAGAAAACATTAAAACCACTCGCGGCAGCTTACCAAAAGCCATTTTTGAAGACTTTCTGCCAAGCACAGGACAATTGTAAATCCAAGTACAACGTTTGCTTTGAGCAACATGCTGAAACAAAACCAAGGTCTCGTCTTTGTGTTTCTGTCTTATTTTGACCTAATAACTTTGAGTACGCACTGCACCCACTGACATTTTTTTCATCTAAATTTAGTTTTCTTTTAAATACACAAAATAATAAACGCTGACAAGACAAAGCTCTCAGCCGGACTTGGACAACTAGAATTTTTTTGGCTTTTCTGAATTAGATTAGAATTAAAATTAGAGCTAATTCAGATGTCACAAATTAGATTAGAATTAAAATTAGCGGATTTGCAAAAACCATAAATTGAACTAAAATTCGAATTCGAATTGCATTTGCTCAAATCAAAGCAACTTTAATCCAAGTTCAATTCATGCCCAAATGTGTTGTTGTTATTGTTCGTCGATTCGTATTCGAATATGACCACGGCAACTAGGATTTTATAGAAGCGGAGCGATGTGTCCGCAGGTGGGATAAGAGGCCGATACGGGCGTGGAAGCCCCTCCCACAGGTTTGACACCGGTTGTCAGCTCGGCCCTTTCGTGTCTGGCGTTTTTCTTTGGCGATGTCGGAACGTTGAAACTCCGAGTGGAGGCCACGGCACCTCTGTGGATCATACTTCGCCAGGCTACTCTGGCAGATGCTGCGTTTCCCAGGTTGTGACATGGATGTTGAAATATTTGAGGTAGGCTTTGCAGCGCTTGCGCTGTCCTCCGATCTTTCTTCCACAACGACTGAGTTCACCATATAATGTATGGTGTATGGCCCAAATGTACATCTCTCATTGACAAACAAGGAAATAAATAACCGCTTCTGTTGATGTCGCTTCTTCGCTGATGAACTAAACGTGAAGCGAGCGCAGATCACACGTAACCATGGAGACGACAAATTTGCCATTAGCTATTGTCTGACATCAACAGGCTGAGCAATTGCTCAGCACTTTTCGCCCACCAGAAGTTTCTTTGAAAAAATCCAAGACGTTTCAGTCCAAGGCATCAACCGTGAAAATCAATCTTGAATGCAGTGGCGTAACTAGGGGGGGGGGCAAGGGGGGACATCTTCCCCCGACCGCAGAACTCTGGGGGCGCCAAATTGAGATCAGAATGTTACGTACTAATTATAAAATGTCGAATGCCAGCGGATGTCACCCGGTTGCGAAATCTTATCAAGATCAGCAAGGTTCGCAAAGCGGGCAATTATGAATCTCGGTGACGTTTCAAGGCGGAATTTCCGTCTCCAGCAATCAGCGCCTACTTGTGCTTTGACGCATAGCTTCGCCACAATGCTTTCAGATAGCCAGGGTTGCGGACTTCCGAATTTGCTCTCATGTTGCAGCTGCGTCACAATGGGACGGGAATCCAGCGTTCACAATGCATGCAGTGTGCTATATTGCGCATGCTTTTAGAGCAGCGATAAAACTTAGTGTATTGTTACCAGGGGTGTACAGAGGGGGGCGAACGAGACGATGACCCCGGGCATCCAAGGCAGGGGCATCCTAAAAGTGAAAACGCAAAAAGTTCATTTTGTTAAAATCTTGTAACCACACCAGGGGTGGAAATTTTCAGTGAATATTAGTAGCGCGGAGAAATTTTTATTAGCGCACATATATAAGCTTAGTCATACAACATTAATATGCATAAAATATAGAAGGTAAAAAACAACTTCGCGCACTCCAAGTTTTTGGTCACGCGGCGCGAGTGCGCGACCTCATTTTGCACCCCTGAATTAGACGATTCTTCGTATTGTAAGACTACTAACACATGTCTCATGGATCTGATGAGAACTTGCCTGAGGAGACATGCAAATGTGCTAAGCGACCCGAGAGGAGAAATGAAGCACTACTATCGTTATCTTCATCTGTTTTTACTAAACAACATCTTGACAATTTGTTTATAGTTCAGATAATACAAAGAGCAGCAATGCATCAAACTGTATGGTTGTACATTTTCAGATACTATTTAGAACAGAAATAATAGACAACCAGGTTTTTTTAAGGAAAATGTTAGGTACCCAGTATGGACAAGCAGGGATCCGATATCTCTGATTCTAGGGACCCAATTTTGTCTGATTTTAGGGACCCGATGATAATTTTCTTTGGTTCTAGGGACCCGATTTTCAATTCTAGGAACCCGAATAGGGTCCCTAAAACACCTTAAAACACCTGGACAACTCTATCTCCTATCATGCCTCACAAGTACTATCTTCTTTTGGTGGGCCTATCTGATACTTATTTGCATGAATAAATGCAATATGTAATTCATCAATGCATACGCATGACCGGAAGAAATTTACTTATAAGCAAATCCCTCAGGTCCACAGAATAAAGCAAATTATTAAAAACTAACAAATTAAAAACAAAACATACTCCTTGAATTTTTAAAAATTCAATTTTCGAAACTTGTTTATTTGTCAAAGCTAGTTTTTACGTATTTCAAATGCCTGTATTTTTCACATTCCTCCATACTAGAATTTGGTAGGGGGGCATAAAATCAATTTCCCTGGGCATCACCAGACCTATCTGCACGCCCCTGTTTGTTACGACAACAGGTCTGATGTTTAGAAAACCTTTTCAACTTTGGTGGTTTGACAAACGTCATGTTGAAATGGATTTTATGCGTCTGTGAAGATGGTTATTGTGGTTTTTATTTGTTTGATGTTTAAATAAATGCTGAATACTTTTGCAAGATTCTAATTTCAACTGTGTAACAACACTGAGTATATTAGTTATTGTGAACTGCAGTTACTGCTGCATGTGCTTTATATTACTTTGACTTACAAAGTGAGCATTTCCGTGGACATGGTTGTCGAAATTCACGCCACAAAATTGTTAACCTAGACTTTCTCACGGAGCGTCAATGGCCATAGATATTTCCTAGGTTAATGGATGTGACACTTAAATTATATTAGTTTTTTGAAGAAATAATCGATAAATTTACAGCAAAGGCAAGAAAATTTGTCTTTGAAGTTAGATAATTCCAACTAAAGCATTAAATCGCAGTCTTTCATTTTCTGTCAACTTTTCAGGGTGTTGTATCCAATCAAATGCTTTAGGATTTTGCAACTTTATATTTCTCTAGCAGTTTTGTATAGATAATTCGCCTTCAGTTTTCATAAGCAGTTTTCTGTCTGGCCTTCTCTTGCATTCGTGAGTCTCCCTCAGTCAGCTCTTTATGAAATTTTTATACTCAAAAGTCTGGGAGTGCATGTTCCAGTCCAGAAACCCCGATCCCCTGCACCTCGTATCAGCGGTGATTGTAACCAGACCTGGGAGGGGAACAAGCGGAACAAGCGGGGGGGTACGCTGCATTCGGCATCTTCAAAAGGCTCTGACAACCCGAACTTTAGAAAACAAGGTGCAACTCTGGACAATCTTATCCTGTGTTATCAGAAGATTTTTGTGCCCAAAAAATTATGTCATTGAAGTTCACACACATTTTTACAGACGATCAGTTAACCTTTTGCCCAGTGTTTGAATTTTGTTTCGCTAGTTGCTGCAATTCAAACGTATTGCCGCCATTTGGAGTGTTGCAGTGCAACAGTTGGAATGTTCAATCGTGACCGAAATTTCAAAGTGAGAAATAGTTTCACGCGAAATGATTTCTTAACTCTACCATAGTTATGATTTGCAAGATTCAAAGATCCTGACGTCAATTCTGTGACGTCAGAGTCACATGAAGTTTTCAGACGGGTCCAGAAATAACTATATGCAGGGCTCGAGTCATCTTTCGACGCCCCACTACTCCCAACTCACTCTTCGCATCCATCCTGCCACGAACGGGCTGAATATGGGGCGCCAAAACGGACTTTGTACCCTGGCGCAGGAAACCCTAGGCACGCTACTGCTTGAATGACCAGTTCCTTTGCGAACCCTTTAGAGAGATGATTAAGTTAGTTAGATTATGACGCAAGCGGTCAACACGGTAGGCGTTTGCAGGAAGGGGGGGGCGGGGCGGGGCGGGGCGTATAGCAGCGCCATGCAAATGTTCGTTAGCTAGCTATGCGTTTAATTTTTATCCAACATTTGCATTCATCGTTCTGTGGGTGGTGGTTGTAGGAATCCCACTTCACCGTTTTGCTTGGGGTTCATAACGTTCTTGAAATAACACTCAGTGGTTGTTATTTTAATATGGAGATGGAAAGCATCAGACGCTTCAAAATGTATGAGTTTGCTCCAAAGCTGATGCTTTTACTGATTCAGGATATTTATTTTTGGCTAAGCCGACGTCATTGCATAAAATTCACGAGTTTTTATTACGTCACAGAAACTTGCTACAAGTTTTTGAGAAACTTTTTACTTGAACTTAGTTTGAATTGGTAAGGGTCAAAATTTCAGCTGGTGAGCAAACTGATAGCCAAAAGCAAACATTAAAAACGTCTAAATCAGATTTTTACGTAACGAACCAAGATAAATTCAATCAATTTCTTAAACAAAAATGTGGAAGCAGCTTCAATGTTTTGCTTTCACGTTCTACAAAGTAGCGTCCAAGTAACTCTTCAATTTTGCAGAAGATCAAAATTATATCAAAATAACGAAGTAAATAGCAATCCGAGGTTACATCAAAATAAAATGTACAATTCTGGAGAGAAACGGAAACCGTTTCAAAGTTATTCAAGGAAGCACGAGCTGACTGCGAGCATTAAGTTTTTCACTTCGGGTTTTTCTAAGGATTTCGTTGAAGGGCTTGGTACGAACAGAAATCAACCATTTGATTTCAGGTCTCAGTTATTTCTGTGCTTTATGCCAAATAGGGCAATCAGTGTTATCCTACTAACTGGACTTTGAAAAATATTGGTGATCGCAAAACTTTTGAAAGCAAACATTTTATATGAAGAAAAAAAACGATATCAAGTTAAAAAAAAACAATGTTTAATTTCCGTAAAAAATGAATTTTACTCTTCACTGTTGTTAACAATCGAAATGAACAGTTCCTTGATCTTGCTGCTGAAGATACGTGAGATGAGGATCCTGACGTTATGTGGAAAGGAGCTATCATCTCAGACTGAGGTGCACTACTGAGTGTCCAAACTTCAAGTATATTTAATCGTGATTTTTATGCTCAAAACATTTTACAGCAGTTCGCTTTTAAAAAATAAGTACTTCTCGGGCTTACCAGAATATCTACACGACAAGACAGCAAACGCATGCAGCAACAAGCAGCCATATGTAGGTCTAATATATTCTAGCAAATGAAGTACTTTGCATACTGAGCAATGGCTGTATAAGACACGTTTTTATCAAACAAACGTATGAACCTAGGGAAATATGGAAATGAGCAAAAGTGTCCCTAACTTTAATTTTACAAATGTGTTTCAAGCTTGTCGTAGGCAATCTTCCATGTACCAAGGGCTGAAGTTTGAGGTGATAAAAGCAGTGCCAGGGAGGTCCAAGAAGTTTGATGGCTGTTTGCTTTTCTTTTGTAGGATTGATGAAATAATGAAGCTGCCTCTCATTCTTTGCCGACTCTAGTTCCATCCAATTTTATTTCCCAACCGTTTATTTTCTTTCTCAAGCCATTTGATCAGAGGTTTAAAATATTTTTTCATCGATGACGTGCTCATGTGACATGTGCCTGTCAAAGCTCTTAGGGCATCTTCCCAATGCTTACTTTCTCCCAGATTCAACATTCTCCTGTTAAAAAGAAGTAGTCGAGTCCAACTTCATGGCAACTTTTCACAGTAACATACATTTACGAACTGAGACAACAAAAACTAAATTTAGGAGCAGTGCTCGATCTTTAAGGCTGACCTTCTCACAAACAGTGTGGTTATTTTCTTGTTTTCTAGAGCTCATAGTGGTTCCAAGTGAGTCTTATTTGTGCAAAACAAACATGATAGGCAGGTTTTGCATCAGAACTTAAAATGTTCAGTTTATTTTTGCATCCCAACCAAGTACAGAATACGTGGTCAGTAATGCAGGGACAGGAAGCGACGGTTGCCGCAGCTGTCATTGGGTCACTGACCTCACACGATCATGTAAAACAGCAAAATACAAATGCTACACTTGTAATTAAAAAGTGTATAGTGAAAAACAGAAAATGCAAATAAACATAAAGACGTTGGAGCAAAGTAACAATACCATACAATGAACAAATCCAACAATACGCTCTGAATTTGATCAATTAAATATCCAGTTAACAATTGCAACAATTTGCATCCATCAGTCTGCATAACAGAACCAAAAATGATATAAAGGTCAGCCAAAAAAATAAACCTTTTTAGATAAAACTAACAGCGTACCCACAACAGTCCTTGAGCAACACATTGGAGTTTGATTGATAACAAGTTGATGAGCAGCGAATAATGTGCTGTGAATATACTGACAATTTACTGATAAAACTAGAGTACATATACACTGATATCTATGAATAAAAACGCATAGAGAGAAAATGCAAATGTTTTTACTTTTTGCTCAAAAACACTTATCTACTCAGATTAAACAAAATAGCTTTGGCTTACTGGAAATGTGCTCCCGCTTCTTTAGATCCAGCAAAATCACACAGATGAAGATCGCCTTTCTGTCCCGATTGTTTGCACAAAGATTCATAGAATTGGAATTGAATGACGAAGCTCACGAAGTAGCTGAAATTTTGTTAATATTTCAAGTCAATGAGCTACACACAGCATCATTGAAATAATTTTCGAGCAAATAACGCGACCTTCAAAATCCACAAAATCGATTTCACGATGATTTTCGGTCGACTCGCTTACATCTTACAAAGCGGAAAAAGATCAAGCATGTGCTTTAAGTACTGCTCACAAACCACTATATTTAAAAAACAAATTATATGTATTTTTCCTTCTTCTTGACACTTGTTACACGATTAACGTTGGAATTGTTTGAATCAAATTGTTTAATGAGTTCTTAAACCAAGTTTTATAAGTAATTTTAAACCAAGAAGATATAGACCAGTTTCATTTTGATTCTTATCCGAATCGAGGTACAGTGTTCTGCTTTTATTCTTTTGCAAATGAAACACGAGAATATTTTTAAAGTGGTTAAAAGGAAGAGAGCAATTTAAAATACATGGCATCTTGTTATTGTAACCTAATGGATTTTAAAGAATTTTTCAATTTTTTTTAAGGTTCAGGCAATATCTCACAGTTCTTTGCAGTTGACAGCAACTACGAAAGTTTATCTTTCTGGAAGAGTATTTTTCACCCAAGAAAAATTTTGATTAATTTTTTTATAGAAAAGAGCAAAAACTACTTTAAAACCAGCCGCGCATCATTTGAAGGAATCACGTAATATTAGGAGCAAGGATGGCTCGGGCACACCGGGAAATAGCTGCCGGTTTCACGATGATGTTCATGAAGCTTCATCTCCTATGTGACCCTCTGCTGCGCTGACCTTCTGCTGCGATAATATTTAATGGTTTTAACAAAATCGATGTTATTTTCAATTAAATCGTTGCTAACATTGGTATTATCAGTTTTTAAGGTCTTTTGAGGAATCGAAACGGTTTCTCAAAATTTCCAACGGTCTCTCAAAACACAGTAGAACCTCATTGCATAACCACCACCAAAATCACTGCATAACCACCACCGAAATCCCTGCATAACCACCACCAAAATCACTGCATAACCACCACCAAAATAACTGCATAACCACCACCAAAATACACTAAAACCTCGCTTTATGACTATCTCGGTTTTCAGATGGAATAGTTCCGGTCTCTCAAAACGTCTTAACGGTCACCCAAGGTCAAACCTTGAAAAATATGGTTACTGTCACCGCAGCTGATTGTCACTATCACCACTGCTGAGATCTGTCTAGACCAAGTATGTACTTTCCACGATGGGTGTAAGTAAGGAATCGATCAGCAAATTTTTAATAGGAAATCGATTTCACGTAAAATTACGCATTCTCAGTCCTTCGAATAAGGACTGAGGATGCGTAATTTTACGTGAAATCGATTTCCTATTAAAAATTT
>JGI24159J19872_10008260_pt1 | contig 13630 bp, 10 predicted proteins | sample Ectturendosymbi4_FD_19872 | JGI IMG/M metagenome (IMG submission 19872) | reverse complement strand
CTATCCCCCCGTGGCCCACCCTATCCCCCCGTGGCCCACCCTATCCCCCCGTGGCCCACCCTATCCCCCGTGGTGACGGGAGTGCTTAGGAGTCGCATGCGGGTCTCAGAGCAGTGGAGGAGACCTACTGAGCTGGACAGAGGCAGAGACAATAAGTTGAAACGGGTTAGTAGATAGACAGTGTCGAAGTGTTACGTCACAAACCACCCACCTATATCAAAGCACAAAGACAACAGAATAAACTCAACTGTGTTGGTGAGTCGACGAGTCAAAAATATCGGGTACTTGATGATGCGAAGTACTATTTATCTTACACGAGAAATTTAAATAGAAATATTAAACAAAACGTTTCGAAACGGGTTAACAACTGTTACACGATAGAAGTAGTAATCATAATGCCCGGCTCTCAGTACGTAACCAGGTTTTAAGGTTTGGAGGGGCTAAATACATTTTTAGGGGGGGAAAGATGTTTGTTTTTGCTATGTTTAAAACAAACTTTTCTGGGAACAAAATTTGGGGAGGCACAAAAATTTTGGGAGGCAGTGCCCCCAAATGCCCCCGTGGCTCCGGTCCTGATGTAGCGTATATACTTAAACATGTCAATTTTTGCAACAATCACTTTACAGGCGACAGCTTCATCAGCAGATCCAGGACATCAGAAAGCTATTTTCGTTTCATCTTTGCTTAATTGCTGCTAATAATTTGGCGAGTTGCTTGCATTTCAGGTCCTTGTCGCACTTTTACCTGTGACGTTCCCAGCGGCCAAAGAATGTCCTGTGGATTTCGGCTCAGATACAGTTGTGAAAGGGTGGGATGTTGCTTTGATCAACGCAGTCAGCCATCATGTTATAATTCAAGACCTGAAAGAAGTAAGTCGTTTTGCGTGAATCTCAGCCACAAAAATATTTGTAGAAATTAAATGCGTCGGTTTCCCATTCCGTCGGATATTGAGAAGAGATATGACATGGTATATAAAAAATACGGAGTTGATGCTGCTGCTGAACATTGAAATTATCTTTTAAACTCAACCAGTGTTTCTGAAAATTTAATTTTTTCCTTTCATTTGAAACAACACGATTTTTGTGAACCATTTGTTCGACGAATTTTTGCCACTTTCAGCCTTTTTCGTGCAGACTTTCCACTCTCAATACAAACAGCAGCAGCAATAACAACGACAACAGCGTTTACACCTTCCATACCAACCTGGACAGAATGGAGCGCGTGGTCATCTTGCTCCGCGTCATGTTCCGTTGGGTTTCGCAGCAAACGCAGACAATGCGTTCGTGGCGGTGAGCTGAGTGACGTAACGACAATCTCTTCTTTTGCAATGCTTCAGAATTCACGTAGAAGTAGATTAGCATATCATCCTTTTCAAAGAAGTCTTTGAAAGCAATTGATCAGAACAAGAAGAATGGAAAAAGTGAGAACAAAACGCCGTTTTTCAAGTTATATAAATGGACATGTTGTTCTTTACATTATTTTTTATATTTTTATAAATGTGCTATACCCAAATTTTTTTCAGTTTCATTGCATTATTGCCATAAACATTAAAGCTTGACCTAAAACGACAAAAATTTCAAAAAGATGTTAAGTAAAATATATCTTTATTAAAAACGTTTCCATCTTTAAGGAAAGCGATCTATACATTACATCGCTGCTTCGCAACATTTTCTAGCTTAATTGCGAACCACTGTTGCTGACACTTTTTCTGTGGCCCACTGTGAGACATTGTTGGTAAAACAGCAATAAAATAGAATGTTAGCAATACATAAAACTTACTGTTAATGCAAAACGTGAGCTTGCTGATTAGGTATGATCCGCTCAAGTGGATACTCGATAAGAGACAAGTCCTAGTCAATAGAAAATTGGCTAATTGTCAAGAAACGTTCCATTTAAATACCATAAAATTGTAACATTACGTTTCAAAAATGCTTCGCTGTCCTCCCGAAAGAACTTCGCCGACCGCTGGCTGGGAAGCTCTGCATTGCATTTCAGTTGTTAAAACAAACTTTTTTGTTATTCGATTCAAATGCAATAACAAAATTGTAACAACAATGATGCTATCTTAATTTTCTTTGCCTCCATATCAAAAGGTCTAAACTATCTTTTCGTTTTGTGCTTCTGTATTTGTAGTGAACTTTTAAAGTGAATTTTGATCCGAAAGCGTTTGTGTCACCGCAGTTCAAATCGTCACGAACAGCTTCTGCCCTGATCAACCAATCATCAGGGAATCTTGTAACGTTGATTTGTGTCGTAATTGGAGTGGGTGGGAGGAAGAAGGGTCTTGTTCTGGAACTTGCGGCTCTCAAGGAACAATCAATATCAGAAGGTGCGAAAATGTGTCTGCATATATTTGATCATTTCTTGTTTCATGTTTTCTGAACTTAAAATGCCTGTGATGAAGGTCCATTCCGAGTAGTTGAATTAGAGGTTGAATTACAGATTAATTACGAAGAGTTTTATGCTTAGGTTGATTTGTTCGTTGGTGTTGTGACAAATAAATTAATCAAATGGTTGTCCGATAATGTAGCGGAGGTTAAAATTGGAGGTCTTCAGCAAAGTTTGTTTAATGCACTCTTTTCACTACATAAGGAAACAAACAAAACTAATCTGAGGACCGTCGGAAATATCTCGCAATAAGAAAGAATAAAAACAAGCGAACAAAATACCGAAGTCACTGAATTCTTGTTTTCAGAGATTTAGCGAACAACTGTTTGTATGTTAACAGCGCAGTGCAGCACCAATACGAGCCACAGTAGTTATGGAATTGTAGCACATAAGCGTGCAGACTGACTCGACCTGCACTGTGATTTGAATTATTAAAATAGTGATACCAGACAGCGTGACTGAAGTCACAAGTGTGCGAGGGGGGGAGCGGTTTAAATAATTTTCCTTCTCTGGCTGAAGCCTCACTGCAGCTGATTTTATCGGCGCTGTACAACTGTCAAGTTTTTTAGAGCCAGGCCATATTTGAATGACTGACATGCGCAATTGCAGAAACATTAGAGACGACAGTGCAATTCATAACAACACTGGTAAGAGACCCGCAGCTCCTCTGTACACCGTCCGCCAGGTAAGAAGGCCACAGTACCAACATGACCCGTCCTATCGCCGACTACAGGCCTATTAGCACCGAAGCGGGCGCGCTAACCAACAGGCCACTGGCTAGTGTCCTCAATGCCACTGACCGTTCTAAGTCAAGCTCACCAAAAACGTAAGCGAAGGATAACCCAGAGGCACTTACCAAACGCCGGCCACACAGAATTGCCTCCCCAATCTACGCAACAAAATTGGGAAAAATGCACTTGCAACAATAGAAAATATACCTCACAAAATACACAATGTACAGTTTCTTGCTTGAGTTGTTGGCGTAAACCTTATTCCTGTACACAAATTTGCAAATGCAGGTCTTGTATTGGAACCGGATCGCTGGGCGACGCTGCTTGCTTCTCTTCTACCAGGAGTTGTTCAAACAATGCTTGCGTTTCTCAAAGAGCTCAGTGGGGGGAGTGGGAGGAGTGGTCACAATGTTCGTCTGAATGTACATCCGGGACACGTTCAAGGTATATGCAGCATCTTATTTCACTTCCACTTGTTCTTACTTTCAATGGATTCACAGAAAGTACACCTGGCATACATTATTTCTGATAAGTTCAGTACATCTCATTACTGGCAAAATATTCATAAAACTAGAAGTGGAGGGACTAAAGCAAAATTTCGTTTAAAGCGTCAAACGTGTTTTTCCGGTTGCAAAATCCTTGGTTTCCTTGTGTTGAAAGCAGGGTTGTGGAGAGCCAAATAAATTTTGGACAGCTGGAGCCGGAACCAAAATATTTTAGATGGTGGAACCGGATCCTGAAATTTGGGTTCCAATTCCACATACATAGTTTGTGGGGAAAGTGAGTCAGACAAATTTTGCAATGGTTTATATTTTTTCATGCACCAAACCGTTCTTGAGCCGGAGACAAAAACTTCTGGATGTTGGAGACAAAAATTTAGATGCCTGGATCTGGAGTCGGAGCCTGAAATTTGAGTTCAGGCTCCACAGCCCTTGTTGAAAGTCTCATTCCAAAGCACCGGTTTTTGCTTCGATTCTGATGAATGCGTCGTTTTGGGGAGGACAAGTCTTGTAATGGAAGTTATTTCAGGAGTTGCTACGCAATGTCTGCGAAAAGTGGTAGAAGCAACATATAAAAGTTTTGTTTCTGTTTATTGGTAAATGCAAAAAAACATGTAAGCAAGTGATATAGCAGGTATCAGATCGCACGCTTGCCAAATGGCGGTAACATGTCAACGTTGATTGCTGACTATCTGTGGTGAAGTTCACATTGGAGATTAATTTTGGAAATGGTTGAATAAAATCTGAAATCACTTCCATGCCAGTACATGTCCATATTTTTTGTATTTTCAAGAATGGAAAAAGATGCATTTCTTGCAAGCAAAGTTTTGTGAACCGCAAATGAACTTGAGAAAACTGGAGAACCACCTGATGTCCTTACGTTAAACTAAAACAAACTAAAGTTGCCAAGCAACCCAAACATATTCGCAACATATCAGTTTTTCTTAAGCAACCCGATAGTAAAAAACGAAGATTGCGAATTAGCCCCAAAATCTTTCAAAAGATAGTTAAAAAATGATAAATACACATGTGATTCACAAACCTTTGTCCATAAAATCCTAACTTTCCTTAAAACTCTAAAATTGTTCTGTTGCCTTGCTCAATGAAGCTTCAGATAGTTTTGAAATTCAAGTGAAGGCAACTATTTGAGAACGACCCATTTTCCAGTTTTAATTTTATTTGATTTAATTTACATCTGAAGTAAGATTCGAAGTTCCAGTGAATACAATTATATGAGAAAGACGTAATTTCAAGTTTTTAATTGTCACAATTGGTGTTGTGATATCTTCACTCGTTTGCTTTCTCTGCTCTTGTTTTAGCCTTTCAACGTTTCAACTGTGAGCACTGCTTGCAGATGTGAGGACTAACGATGTGTAGTGTTACGTGAAATCAATTTCCTAAAATTTGCTGATCGATTCCTTGCTTAACCGCCTTGTGCAGTACACGTACTTGAACACAGATATGTAGAAGTTTGAATCATCGCAAAAAGATGAAAGCAGAGCAGAGTCGGCTGATTTCTCAAAAGCATACAGAAAACCTAGAGCTTTCAACTGCTAACAACTAGCAAACAACAATAATTTACTACAAATTACTTTAATTTCTACTAAAGCTGTGAACTATCTCTGCATGCAATTAGAACCTCAACCAACCTGTGAAGGTTTCACGAAGGTTTCATGAGTCTTCATTCAAATCACTGAGTCAGCCACAATTCAGCACAAGCAAAAACCACTGCAAAGGTTTGGCGTCCGCGAAGCAAAGGCTCGGTTTCAATCAGAAGCATAACAGCCAGTGTGGTTGTCACAACTCAGCCTCACCAATTATTATTCGAAATATCGAACATTCAGTTGCTTCAGATCGTTGCAGAGTGAAATTGGCTGATGCCAACAACTTTACAACTTTCAACCCGTTCCATAACTTTTAAGCTTTAAAACTGTCTTGCGTGTCATCTATTGAAGACGCTGCTGAGGAACGAATAAGAAAAAACACGTGAATGATAAGCCTAATTTTAAGTCAAGATACGCTACTGCTTCGCGTGTTATCAGTTTGGTCCGTAAAAAACTATATTCCATGAGCTTAGTGCTTTGCCATGGAAATTCGGTAACGAAAGCGTTCACGGTAAGGGACTGACTGTTCTAACAGTTTAGACAAGAATGGTAAGAATTACTCTCAGCCGGTGCACACGTATCTTTTCCAGATCAAGACTTTGCGTACAATACAGTTCATCGGTTGATGCTCGTCTTTGTATGGGTTCCTACTTGACTCAACTATTCTCATTCTTATCGTTCGAGCCGAAAAACCGCCAATTAGAAAACTGCAACCTACACCTTTGCTCGTGGATCTCGTCCTGGTCCCCCTACAGCGCCTGCTCCCAAACATGCGTCACAAACGAGGGTGACATCGTCAACAGGTTGTCATCGCGACGCTGTTTTGTTGGAGCGTCCAGAGCACCTGCGTCAATGGAAGAAGCAGAGCAGGCCATAGCATGCCGGGCGAGGTCACTGCCCTGCGTGGGTCTCAGTCGCTGTCCAACCCCCTTGATTTTAACAACCCCTCCGTATCGTTCCGAAGCATCGACCTCTGTTATTGTGGCGTCAGCAGCAACTGGGAAATTACCCGCAACATTTACTACCTCATCTGTTGACATCTCCACAACGCAGGAGATGCAAACTCAAAGTTTTTCAGGCTCTACACCAAACTCACCTGCAACAGAAACTTCTGAGACGACCTCCAAACCTTCAACGTCACCAGAAACAGGGAGATACGTCCAAGTGTGGTCAGTGTGGAGCGCCTGCACAAGGTCGTGTGGCCCTGGAGTTCAACTTAGAGTGCAAGTGTGCGAGGACGGGTAAGTTGAGATTGTGGTTGGGAATTGTACAGATTTGCTGCTAAATTTAGTTACGAGTTAAAACTAGTCTTGATATTAACAACAACGATNCCACGGGAAATGGTTGAACAGTATTATTTCTTCGCACATCCCCNGCAACNTCTTTGGGTAAGATAGTTCATACATCTAAACCTCTAAAGACAAACTTGAGGACGTAATGAGTTTAAATCGGAAAATAGTACAATTCTGAAGATTATTTGAATTGTATTATCCACAAGTATTTTGAAACTGGAGTATAGTTGTTTTTATTCCGATTGATGGCCAGGATAGAATTGCATTTTGGACTAAGGCTGGATTCTGACGTAAAGCGTTAACTGAGAATTGTGTTTGGCATTGTTCGATCACAATTCGAAAGCAAGGTTATAAGTGTTGTCCATTGTTTTGGTGTCAAACAAGCTAAATGACAAATGCAAACAGACAAGTTTATCCTACGTCTTTGATCGGTAAGAAGTATGTTGCCATTGCGTGATAGCTTTACTGCATCTTCAGACAGGCACAGCTTGGTGCGGTTAGAGCAGTTAAGTAAACACCACGTGCGTCAGGAGCCAGATGACGTGAGAATATCTGAAACAAACACAACAATATTCTTTCGATTTTTATGTCAAATCTATGTTAATTTCATTAAATTGTTTTAGGACGTTTGTTGCACTTGATCAAAGTCTATCTTTTCCACACTTATTCTAAAAACAAATCAAATCAATACGCAACAAGGAAGCAAGTTATGCACTCGCCATACGAAGAGTATTAGAAAATATCTCCAATTTATTGTCCCTTAGAATTGCGCAACGTAGAAGCCGGCGACAAACCACAAACGTTTAAATATACTTGAGAATTAGAACTACAGTATACATCAGTATAATGTAAGGATAATATGGATTTTAACTATTCGTTTTCATTAATTCTTCAGCACGTAAATGAAGTGCCATGAAACATAACTGTTATTCAAAAAAGACACCAAAAGATGATGTAACAAAATTTTCAATATTCGCATCCTTGACAACCAGCAACATGAGAGTTTGATTCCGCTGAAACACCTCATAAGTCAAACAGGTTGTTCCAATAAGTTGTAAAAAATTTTCAATGTAATTTTATAAAGTTTCGACTCTATAAGAATATCCCAAATAACGAAACCACAAGCCTTCAAGTAAAAAATCTCTCACTATCAGTACCGTGTTTTCACAATTAGTGACGTAGCTATAGGTAACACGGCGATATGGAGTTGAAAACTCCTGTTTTTGATCAAACATGCCAAAAATTTTAGTCCGTGCATTTCAGACCAATTCAAGCTAACGAATAGTGCAATGTTAAAGGCAAAAGTGTCTTTTGCAGTGCTTTCCAGCGGGCGCATGTCAAAAGTGTCTTTTGCAGTGCTTTCCAGCGGGCGCTTTCTTAGATGACAAAAAACAAGAGAACATAAATCTTCGTATTTCATTAGAACAATCTTTTCTCAATGAAAGACGTTCTACTGGGTTCAGACGATTGTTCTCAACAACAACTTGAATCATAAAATTTTTCAAGGAAACCAGGCGCGCAACCAGGGAGGGTTTTGGGGCATTTCGCCCCCGGAAAATTTCAAAACATTGCGTTTGGGGTCTTTATTTGTGATAGAAATTCAAGCACATGCTAGAAGGATAGGGCTACAACGAATTTGCTAAAACAAGACGCAAAGTTAGTCAGGTTTATTAGTGATCTGTCACACTAAAGCCATGGCTGCACTAGTTGAATACGGAACCAGGTGTTTGTATGAGGATACTAATTGTTACTCTGTCTTTATCGTTCGGTCTGCATCTTGATTAAAATTGAAAAGTTCTCATATTCGGAAATGTTGCAAAGAGAATTTACCTGTGACTGTTTGCGAAAAAGTTGTACCAAAGTTGAATAAGCGCGATGGCGTCATCGAATGAAATTCCATCAAAATTGCACCCCCGAAGTTGTTGTTGAGGGGGGCTGTTGAATTGCTCATTGTTAAGGGCGGTGGGTTGGGAAGATGTCTGTGGGTGAAGTGAACACCAGCTAAAGATGTTTCAGAGCATGAAAGTGGAGTGAAAGGCCATTGCAAAATGACGACAAGCGAAATACATTTCTTCACCTCTTCTGCAGTAATACTTTGAAACGTGCTTACACATTTGATTTGTTTCAGGAAAGATCAGCTGAATTATTTGCAAGCTCTTCGCACCATTGCCGCGGCAATGGTTCAGCACCTGTACGAAACTGAAGTCCGAAAACTGATTATTTGCTGAAGTGGTGTGTTTTCAACAGGGAGGGTAGAGTGAATTCAGACAGCCCGGGTTGTGGATTTGACAGCCCGTTTGAAAGAAAACGATGCAATACGGAGTTGTGTCCGAACTGGGGATCATGGTCTACAGCTTCATGTGGTGAAGACTGCAACAAAACCACTGAAAACTTGCAAACAGTCCGAAAACTACGCTCAAGAATGTGCAGAGTGGCAGCGCAAAAAGAAGGTACTTTTTGCTTTCAGGAACTAGAAAGGGCTATTCTCTTAAATCGTTTAACTTTCAGTTTAATTCATCCTTTTTGTTGCTTAGGCTACTCAGGCTTGTAATGCTAAGAAAAGAAGTGTTGGATCTCATCAAAAATCAGCCATTTATGCTTTGGATGCTACGCAAGAGATAGTTTGTTTATTTATCTATTTATGTGACGTCAGGTGCCGCACACAGGAAATCTGAGTAAAACGACACATCTTCACGTCAGGTTACTATGAAAAAAGTGTGGGAACGCATTCCAACACCCAAAAAAGTGCAGGAACGCTCACAGGCGTAGCTAGGGGGGACAACGGGCCATGCCCCCCCTAAATTTTAAGTACATATAGTCAATTTGTGCTTTGAGAGGCGGTATCCCAAACAAAATAGTGTTATTCGCCTAAAATCAAACATTTTGACCCCCCAAATTTTTGGGCTGACTACGCTACCGGGAACGCTGCTTTTACCCTTTCCCGACCCACTATATCCCTGAGGCTATGCGTGAAAGCGTCGAGACATTGAGGAACAATTTTTATCGAATTGACGCTTAGTTTTTGTGATTTGACTGGCTTTCCCTTGAAGGTGGGCCAACGTGCTACAGTCAAACTGTAACTTGTGATCTTCCGGTCGAGTGCTCTTCCGCACAAGTCAATGTTACCAGCACAACAGCTACATTGACCACGACGTCATCTTCAAGTTGGAGCGCGTGGAGTTCTTGGAGCAATTGTTCGCACGACTGCGGCAGCGGCGTTCGAACACGTGAGAGGGTTTGTGACGTCACAAGGTCGTGCGTAGGCCCGGCAACCGAAGAAGAAATTTGCAACGTGGACTACTGTGATGTAAGTGGAATATATATAATATATGCAACTTGCGATAAATACGTTCAGCATTTCGTGTATCGCATGGTTAAGGGAGTGTTGTGTTTAAGATTCTTTGCAAAAAAGCAGAATGCAATCATACGCAACAGCTTTCTATGAAGGAGCCTAGTGTCATTGTTTTCAAACGGCAGCTCCTCGATCTTCAGCGTTTGGTGAATGCCTGAACTCTTCTGCAGCAGCCAAACTTCAAACATGGTGAACCAATGGGTTAATAAGATATGCTATTTTGTGAATACAGCAATAAATGAGTTATTGAAATTTTGAGGATCTCTTGAGACTTATTTGCTGGTTTAGTGCACATGTTGAGAAGTAAAATATTCACAAAAATATTTACACTTTTCTGAGGGAACTTTGAAATATTATAAGACATATTTTGTTCATTCACCCACTTTTTTCAACTCTTTCATGTTTATGCGCTGAATATGGGTACGCGTAAGTGGCAAAAACCTTATGAGGACGAAAAGTTAAACTGTGCTAAGACATCAGTCCCAATCTAGTCAGAAGCAAGTACAGGCTGAATGATATACATACGTTCAGGGGCGTAACGACGGGGGGCAAGGTGGGCACAATTCCCCGGGCGCCGAACCATTATGGGGGCGCCGAATCACTGCCAGGGGCGCCAAATGACTGCGGGTGGCCGCCGAAAAGTCCCGACAATGTCACATGCACATTCTTCAAAACAGTAAATTTGCTTCCGAAAGACTCAAGGTTCGAGCATGGGGGCGCCAAACTTGCTTCTTGCCACGGGCGCCATGCAACCTTGTTACGCCCCTGGATACGTTTCCTTGCTATTTGATAGATGATGATCTACTGTAGTGTCGAGAAAAAATATAAGAAAATAACATTCATTGATACAGTAGCAGACAAAAGCTTCGTTTAGAATTCACCGTGTGTCGCCCAGGGTGGGCCACGTGTGTTTTTGGATGTATTGATGTTGACTGAAAATGTTTTGTTTGGATATGGTTATTTTATGTAAGGAAAAAAGCGTGAAATGATTTACTTTTTAAAAGTTTTAAATGTTTTAACTATGTTTTCAATTTTTAAACCTTCTTTATTCAGTTTGAAACAGTTTTCCTTCACTTTTGTTACTTTATATATTCTTTGAGAATCTTTGACCACGTGAATCACTTATTTCCTGGGGTTCAAAATCATCGTTGTTTTTAAACTATTCAAAAACCAGTTCAATCGTTTGCTGTCTCACAGGATTGGTCACAATGGGTTCGCTCGTCCTGCAGCGCCTCATGTGGCGGAGGAGAACGTGTGGCAGAGCGTCGTTGCAACAAACAAATGAACCAAGGGCCTGGAAGATGCTACAAGCGCTCTGAAGATTGTGGAAACAGCGCTTGTGGTGAGTCTGAGTCAGAAGAATCGATGAATCGAGAACAGTTTTCAGGATTTCACGATCCAGTTCATGTTTGCCGTGTATTCTTTTTCGCATACACAGTGGGAGCATTGTTATGATGTCGTGTGTTGTTTTCAAATGACGTCACATTATTTTTGTGAAAATTACTCTTTTCTCTTTTGTCACAACATGTCTCAGTCTTCCTCGACAACCATGATATGAAATGCTTTGCTGACTTCAGATATCACTAACTAACGATAAACTATAGTGCATGTAACAGCTCGATGTAGACAGCTGCACTTCAGTTCAACAGCTGTACTTCAGTCGAACCAGCAATTATCTGCCTCATTTCCAAGTATGTTAATTCAGCAAAACATGCAGCTTTTGTATGTTTAATTTTTCATCTCGAACAAGCTTTGGGTTTAGATGCATCCGGTTCCAAACGTTTAATAGAAATGTTCATAAGCGCAGGGGCACAAAAAATCTGGCCTGGGACTCTAGCGCTTCGCCAGAAAATTTGTTCATGTCCAAAAATAGATTTTTGAAAAATTGTACAATATAACTTTCCTAAGTAATAAAAATATATGATATTCACCTCATTAATACCGAAATGGGTTAAATTAATTAGAATTAAAGATTACAATTTCGAAACATAACTGTTATCAATGTTTGAAATGCTTTTTGTTCGTTAGCAAAGTGGTCGGAGGTCTACACCCTCACCTCTTACGCCTATGCTATACTAACTTTGTTTACCAATTCGATACAAACAGCTGGTGTTAATTCTTGTTCTTTTCTGTTCCGACATGAATTACTATTAACGAACGAGACACATNAANCAGAATCAAAACTTTATACAGGTGTTTAAACACTGCACACTACCACCTAAGTGTGTGNAAGTTATGGTATGAACTCATCTGAAAACGCTTCAACTTAAACTAAATTTGCAGTNTATTNGTCCTTTGCTGTATTTTTAGCGAAGTTTTACTGGATATCAGAGGAATGCGCACAACGTTTGTTAACCCGAAATTTAATTTTTTTCTGTATTGCAGATAACGACTTGGATATTCTATTCTTGGTCGATTCCTCAACTTTTGTGGACAATTGCCCAGAAATACAAAATGGAACAAAAGGCCCTATCACATCACAATACATTAGCGCTGAAACAACACCACATTACTTCAGAATGAAGACGTTCATGAAGGAGTATGTGCAGGTTTATTTTGAGTTTGATGCCTTGTGTTAGGCAGAAAAAATTTCAAAAATACAAATCTTCCGTCCATTTTTTCCGCATATGTATGTTTTCGCATTTACCAACTTTGCCAAAATTTTAATTGTTTGTGACTCATGACAAATCCCCATGTTGCTCTCAGGTTTATGAAAGATTGGCGAACGGTTGGTGACAATAAAACCAACGTAGCAATTCAGTTGATAAGCGATATTTGCAAAGTAAGTGACGGAAAGAACCTCCATCTAGTCAGAAAGTTCAATGAAAACCATGCCAACCTCACAGAAGAGGTCAGTCTACTCGGAGTTCACTTAATTTTATTTTTATGTGAAGTTATGAAATGGTTTATTGTTTCATATGACTCAGCCAACAAGCAGAAGCACCATAAAATCCATCGCATGCAGTAAACCAATCATTAGCGAAAATTAGAGCAAATGAAAACACAATGGCACAATAGCTGATCAGTGTAAACAAAGAGGCGCGCTGTGTCATATAGGATTGGCGAAAGATCGTGGCGGTCATCTAGTCAACCAAACCCGTTTATCACTTTTTGACAAGTGTTGAGAAACAACCGTTTGACATCAATCCATAATGAAAAGAAAAACAAAAACAAAAAACGAATGAACGCAGAACATGGTGAAGACAATGTACAGGTGAAAACGCATGCCTGTGTACACAGATGAGTGGATCGAAATTAAGTGAAGGAATTTGGTGTGGTTAGAATATATTAGCCATACAAAAAAATTAAATATAGTAATAAAAAGGTAAAAAAGTTACAAAAACTAATTAATGAGGTACAAAAGAAAAACAAAGCAAAACAAAAAAAAACGAAAGGTTTAGTTTCATGCCGAAAAGCATAGAATGTGCACACAGAAAATACGAAAAAGTAAATATACACAAAAAATGAGCAGAGTTACAGAATACTAGAATACACAGTATTTTGTTCTGGACAAGTGAAATGTTGCTAAAGTTCATAATATGGAATTTTTTCCGTGTAGGAGGTGTTTCTTAAGTTTCCATTTGAAGGTGAAGGTGGTTGAAAATTTAATATCGTCTGGTATTGAAGACCATGCTTTTAGGCCAATACATTTAAGAGAACATTTTCCTGAGGAAGAGTTAACTCTACGTAAAAACAGGTTTTTAGAGGTTGCTAGTCTTGTGGAGTGATAATGAATTGAGCTGAGTGGAACAAAATATTCATC
>JGI24159J19872_10008259_pt1 | contig 13630 bp, 9 predicted proteins | sample Ectturendosymbi4_FD_19872 | JGI IMG/M metagenome (IMG submission 19872) | reverse complement strand
GAAAAATATACCCAGAGCTGCATAAAGTCATTAAAAAAAACGAAAAATATACCTAGAGCTGCATAGTTTCCTTCCACCGTTTACCGCGCCCTGTCACTGACGTCACCCTGTCTCCAGGCACCACCAGTTCGACGGCAGGGAACCATGGCAACCGTGCATCAGAAGAAACTTCAACACCTCAGTGACGCTGCCCGATGCCGTGGACTTTGCTCTCCTGCTGCATGAACCAGACTATGAGAAGTTCAGGTGCAGCATTAGTTCGTTTAAACACCGATGAAAATATTTTTGCGCATGGCTTGTTCGGAATGTGTGGAAAGGTTTGCGCATGTTATGCATGAGTGCTTCGGCGATCGGCGAGCATTAGTTTGGTGTTGATTTTAGGCTGTTTGCCAACAAAGTTGTTGCAAAAAAAAATTTTTTTGAAAAAGAACATGTTTGCAATTTGGTTTGCACTGAATCGAGTTTTTTTGACTCGTCCTACAAAAAAAAACTTACTACAACATCCAAAAAATCTTACATTAACCAAAAACCTGCAAAATTGTCGAAAATTGCTTTACCAGATGAGTTACACAGTACTTTTACGGCTTGTAAGTATCAATAAACAAATATAATGAAACCGTTTTCATCTCTTGTACAAAATGCATGCCGCTTAATTCAGTTTGGAAAAACAATTCACACACTGGTCTCTTTATTCTTTGACTTGTTGGTGTGGTGTCAGTTCTCATGAAATCAAGAGTAAGCAAAAAGACGTTTGTGGCTATAAATAAATAAATCATTCCCCACCTTTGGGGCTTTTTTTGTTACTAGCTTTTTCCTGGCGTTTCATACTTTTTCTGGTAGTTGCGAACGCAGGAAAGTTTGCAACGAAATTAAGCGTCTCATTGTTCAGTGCCGTTGGGCTGACTCCGGTCGTGCTTTTCATGTAATTTATGAAAAATATTTCCAGGTTGCAACTGGAGTCCATGTCTGCGCTGTTCCATTTGTGGGTCGGTGGCCACATGGCGTCCCCTTTCAGTCCCTACGACCCCGTGTTTCTGTCCCACCGCGCTTTCATTGACCTCATGTGGACGCAATGGCAGAAGAAGAACCCCATGGGTCGGTACAACTCACTTTGTATGACGTCATGGGTCGGTAGAACTTCCTGTGTATGATGTCGCTTATTTTATATTAATCAAACGTAGGTNAATGCATATACACTGTTTTGGCGATGAATGTAAGGTTTCAAGAACAACTCATTTTTTATTCAAGTTTTTTTTAAAGGAACTGCTGACCGTAACGTCATCTGACGTCATAATAGATGCAGACGCATCTATACACAATGATCCTTAATGTACTTAAAATGACAAAGGGTTCCTGACCGAAGATAATTGTCGACGGCAACTCACAGTTTTTCCCACGTTTGCACGTGCCAGTAAAGAAAAAGTTGTCAGCTTATTGAATACCGCATCGCCAGGTATTTCGCGACGTAATAAACAAAGGGTACGTGCCTGAGTGATTGGACCAAACAATTTGTTTACTTTTGAAAAGCATGCACTGACCGGGTCTGAGTTCAGAAACAGACCGGCGGCCACAATTTGCGTCTTACGTCAAGCATGAGCATACTGCTGGCAACCTTCCCCCCTTTTGGCTGGAGTATCCACAGCATCGAAGGCAGATGGGACGTGAAATAACACTCCCCTGGCTCGACACACACCCTGGGTCATTTTTACCTTCATCTCTCCAGGAATGCCAAGATTTCCGATCGAACACCGATACGTCGAGCTTGAACCGTTCGACGTCACCGCTGATGACGTCTTGTCGTCGCAGAAGCAGAGTTGCGTCAACTACATCCCCGTGACCATCGGCTCCCCCTGTAACAGGACGAGCGCCCTGCCCCGGTTGCTTAGAAACGATGACGGTTATGACAGACACGGATTCGATCGGAACGGTTCGTTCATATTTAACCCAAAGATGAATAAACGTGAAATGTTTCGCGCGAGTTGACCAACCGCAGCTGTGGCAGTCAGCGCCAAATGACCGCGTTTGCACGAACTCATTGCCAACTAATGAAGTTTTGTAAACATCCTCGTTTTCATAGGAATCCGAGATCTGGACGCGTTGTACTATTGATTAGTTCGCGATTTTGTCAAATAAAGTAATGTTTTGCGGTATCTCCAAAAACGTTCTGCACTGCAGGTTTTTTACGCGTCGAACGCAATATCCACCACTTCAGCAAATTTGTGTTGTTGCAATTTTGAACCGAAATCCAACATGCTTTTCTCGCTACCCTTTGTGGAACCCACTATCCCTGCGTTGCTAGGATACGACCTGGAAGGTTACAACTCCGATGGCCGAGACAGATATGGACGCGTTGATGAGCGTGGCTTGTTCAGTGATGAAGGCTTCACTGATGATGGGTATGCAAGGTCTGGGTTCGATACCCAGGGATGGGACTTGTTCGGATTTGATCAAACCGACTTCAACAGGTGACAGGCTTTGGTTCCTTGTGTTGCGCCAGTCAGATGTGTGTGGCGTCGAATGGAAGCGGATTGCTTGTCTCTTGCTTGTTTGAAGAAAGTTATTTAAAATTCGTGTGTGCGTTCTGCTGTTTCTTGTTTTAATTCAAACGGCCAGAATCTTCTCGGTGTGGTTATTAGAGAATCTTAACCTTCAGCCATTTCTCGGCATGGTCTGTTGACACGATAATTGTGATGCCGTAGTCATGACTTGATCTGTTGAACATTTATCCGTGAAATTGATCACCGGCTTTTTACGTCTCGTATTCCGCAACTGCAGTCAAATTACACCTTCTCGCTGTCCCTGTATATCCAGTTGCACTGGACATGAATGACCATGGTCGGGCCAATGTGGCCTGAACTGGACACGAATGGCCATGTGCGGGTCAATGTGGCCTGAAACGAGTGGGAAAAACCATAAACTTCACGAGAAAAGAGGAAAAAAGTAGTTGACCTGCCCTTTTGTCAAACGTTGCTGATCGCCGCCTCAGTTCTGTGACGTTCTATGAAGATGTGATGTTCGTGCTGATATTTCTTTCGTTGTTTTTTTAAACTTTATGATTGCTTTATCTGATTTCAGAGACGGTGTCGACATCGAAGGATACGACAGATCAGGATTTGACCAGTTTGGTTTTGGCCGCGACAGGAAGGCACCTTTCGGAATGTATAAGAACGGTCGGTTCGCTCAAGGTGCAGATCGCGGTTACGCAGCATCCTTGTTTGACAAGTTCGGTTACAACCGGTTCGGTTACGATAAGTTCGGCGTCGACTACGACGGGTAAGTGCGATTGTTATTGAAAGTGATTGATGACAATAAGAAAACAAATATATGTATTTTTATATTAACAATTTATGTGTTTAAATTAACAATGTGGCAGCTTATGGGTTGTGGCAGTCTTGTCACCAAAATCTTTTCATTTACTCGCCCACAAGAAGGAAGATTTTAACAAAAACGATTCGAAAAAATCACGCGTCAGGGAATGGAACCCGCAACCTTCTGGTTACGTGCGAATGATATATGATGTTGCCCAGCAATTTTTCTGAGCGAACAAACCTGTCGCGCTCGTTACTTGCCATAGATTCCATCTGCCACCGCTAACTGGTCACGTTGGCCAACAGGACGCCCTCCTGAAACTTGTCGCTGAGCGAGAAGCCGAACGTTGTTGAATTCTTAGTGATAAACAACAGAACCGTTGCTCGAATAATGTTCATGTTGCTGACATGTGTGTTTTACTTGCTCCTGATAACTCTGCGCTTGTGCTGTAAGTTTTACAAATTGTTCTTTGCGACAGTCTTAATTGTGTCACCTCGCCAACCTACAACCTTCTGCTGCTGTGCAGCAGTCACCTCTGCATCTACGACACGGTTGCATCACCCGCGGTTGTTACTCGCGTTGGTTCCACACCCTCACCATCGTTCCACGATGAATTGATTTGTGCAAATATACATAAACTTTTTGTCCCAGTAGTGCTCCACAAATCATTTTTTTTATAAATCCGTGAAACTTCAAAAGACTTAAATGAAGATGAGAACTTAAGGTTATATTTAAAGATCGGGGTTGTTCGCTTCTTCTCGAGGGTGTTCTTAACCCCTGCTCCGGTAGCGTGCCGTCAATATCAAGCTCGTTCACCTTGTGCCACTGACGAACGCACCTTCTAAGCCATAAACTTTATTGTCATCGTTCTGTTTTCCACAATGCAGCTTCAACGCTTATGGGTACAACTCCCTGGGCTACGACCGCGACAAGTGCAACTATTTCCTGCACGGCCCGCACTACATGAGGTCGTTCTACTTCGTCAAGATGCAACTGCAGAACCTCCCACCAGAAAGCTTACGTCACATGCGACGAATCTGTCAGCCAATCACGATGCTGCCTGACTGGGTCGCGCATGGCTGGCTGGGAAACGTGAGAAATTATTCTTTTCAATTTTGTCAACGTTGTTGAGCTTTTATTTTGTGTGTAATTGTTTTTTGTGTTTTTATTTTTATTTTTGTGTGTTATTGTGTGTAAATGTGTAATTGTTTTGTGCAAAGCCAGAGATTTGGTAAATATTTTTGAATAAAACAAGAATAATTAAATGACTGCTTCTGTGCTCAACACCTCCGATGATTCTAAATCCATTATTTGCAGTACTTGCAATGCCGCTTGGCCTTTGAGGATTGGTAGCATGCGATTGTGAGATCTACAGCGCCCATCTTCAGGGCTCTGTTCAGTTGCGCGAAGTTATCTTACTTGGCTGCAGGTCCACAACCAGGGGGGAGGGCAACCGTTCAATTTCTCCCCCCACGAAATTTTCAAAAAATTTTGAAATCACCATCAAGTGTGTCAGTTCTTAGGTACAACAACAAGTTGGAATCATTTTGCTCACCCCCCAACCCCCCCTAAAATTTCAGCGGTTGCCCGGCCCTGTTCGGTTGCGATGCATGAATCCACTGGCCGATATACATTAGCACGGGCGATGGTATACAGGGAAGCCCGAGTGGGGTATGTGTGAACTGGGGGGTGCACGCAGAAATGTGTACGTATTGACGTGCTGTTCTCAATGGGGGGTGGGGGGCACTCGTGTCGACAAGACGCTTTGTCACGTGACAAGCATTACTTGTTTGAGAATTTGGATTTTCCTTCACCGTTTGTTTTTCCAGTCTGATCGAGTTCATGCTTTCCAACGAGAGTGGAGCACCAAGCACAGGTTGGACACGTCTTGGAAAGGAAGGAACTCTTCTGTCACTCGAGATAAGTTGTTCCTGCCAATCATACCTGACCAACAGTTCTGTTTCGACACACAGTGGTACAGCGGATGTCCTCTCGGTGAGTTTTGACACACAGTGTCAGATAAAATGATTCTCGGTACTTTGCTGGTGTGTCACTGCAGACAAGTGGCTACTGCGCGCACTGAGACGCACATAACGCACAAGATTGTGGGAAGTCCCATAGAAAGTTTTTCCAGCTGTGATCGCATTGCGCCTTTTCATATGTTTTTCAATATTTTCTGTTCCGTATTTAGAAATTACGGGCAAACGTCGCTGTAAATATTGCAATTATTGTTAGATTGAGAAATCGGCATTGGTTGCCAGCTGCAGTCCGACGATTAGTCAGCTTGATGTGCGAATCTCTGCCTCATCTTGTCAAAAGCAAAACGTCTTGAACTCTCTTAATTGCAACGTGCCCATCACAGTGGAATGTTAAAAAAAACAGACCCAAGTTTTGTGCTGAATCGGAAACTCTGTTTTTCTTTCTACGCACAGCATGCTTGCAATGGTCGCACGAAAACTGGTAAAAACCTGTTGTTTTTCGGTCACAGACCGAAATATGTTTGAAATGACCGAAAAAAATTAAGTCATTTTGGTCAGAATGTCTAAAAATCTAGGCTAATGAACACCGTTACAGCGAGTTTTAGCACAACTGTGATACAAATGACTAACATTTCTCAGTGACCAATTTGTCTCAGCAAAAAAATGACCGAAATGACTCAGCGAAAAAAAGACGGGTGAGAACCAGTGATGCTGGGGGGGGGGAAGTTTCAAGCAAGCTTTGGTCAGAATAAAAAGTTTGGAGGCCAGCAACTTTTCCGTTGTTCCATTATACGCAAGTTACAAGGACGAAAATAGCTTGGATCTCACGTAATGGACGACTTCTAGCTTGTAAAGTCGGAACAACTGAACAACTGAGTTTGTGCTCTACTGATGCTCATTTGCATAAAAAACAAAGAATGGTTTTTGCAGTAACGTTGTTGTGAGGCTGGCATTGGTTTTTCTTTGTGCTGTTAAGAAAGGTGTTTGGCGTGAAAGTTAACCTGAGGCGACCTTACCTTTCTGTGCCCCAAGGTTGTTGTTATTTTTTGCTGTCTTACTGCCCGTCGAACCAAACCTTTGGTGCGAAACGCATTCAACGGCTCTGTTTCTGACGCTTTCACCCCCTATGACCCCCCTGTTTCCAGGCACGCCTCTGATGGAATGTCCGCACGACGCGTGCGCGGATTCGCGATGTGCCAGCCACCCTCGAGCGCAATGCAGGAACAAGAACTGCGGATCCTGCTATCCGGAGTTCTACAACGGGACGACTGGCGAAACATACGTTTGCTTCGGTAAGGTCGGTGGGTGGGGGGTCAGAAAGGAATGCTTGCTGATGGCGTGTGATGATGAAATGAGACGAATGTCTGTTGGTGGGTTTTCCATCATTTGGATCACTGCACAAAAGCACCATGAGAAAAGAAAGTTGCTCTGAAAGAAGCGAAAACCTCGTAAAACAGGCGCTCGTTTTTAACACTGAACGTCCAATCGCCACTCAGTCTTTCCTGACATTAGGGTAAAAGCCACGTTCACGTAGGTTTTAACCGTGATGGGGGTAAGAGAGCATCAAAGAAGGAGTTTGAAGTGCATGGGGCAGATCTGACGTGCTTTTAACGAAATCTTGTAAATTACGTTTCTTCACCGGAAACTTTTTTTCATTTTCACAGAAAGAGCTTAATTTCTTTCTGTTGAAGTCACAAATATTAGCGTTTCCTGTTTATGAAAACAACTCCCACAAACAACTGAGTGATATGCGGAGGGAGATAGTAGCGCGCCAAGTGTTGTAGGTTGCAGGTGTTTCCAAATTTTCGTTCGTGTGAGAAACGACCCATTCAGGCATTTAAGGGTTTGGGAATTAAATAAAGCCTCGAAGATAACGGTCGAAGACATAGAAGTAAACAAGTGTTTCGGAGGAGGAAGTGAATTTCGCTGTTATATGTGTCTGACCGTTCAACAGTTGTCCGCGCTCATATCTGGAGAGATACGTTTAAAATCCCAACTTCTTTTGCAAAACGTGAAGTTTCTTGAAATCTGAGGCTGGGAACAAGCAACTTAAGCTGCCGCCAGCTGAGCTGATCAGGTTTCGCGCGGGACTTTCAGGGTCCAAGGATAAAAATGAAAAAAATAAAAGTTGGTTGCTTATGCCGTTCGCGCCAAAGCGCTGTCGCTTATTACTCGAACAGCGAAAATATGTTAGTTCGTTAGTTTTTGACATCGTACCACTTGCCTGTGGGACCGTGAGCAGTTATGACGCGTTTACAGACATTTCGTGTTTGAAATGTGCGCCATTGAAGCGTGATTTTTGATGAAGCGTGGTTTGCTGTGATGGTGTTGTCTGCTCTTTGAGAAGCCGTGCAAGGTTTTCGGTTCGTAAAAGTAAAAAACTCGTGCAAAGTGATTTTTATCACATTTCATGTGATTTCACTTCTTCGTTCAGGTTGCATAGGCAGGAACGGTCACGTATACGCTGAGGCTTCCACGTGGGAGACGAACTGTTCTTCCTGCGTGTGCCAGGGGGGTATGATCGCGTGCACCCGGATGCCCTGCTCCCCCATGTCCTGCTCTCATCCCGCAGTTCGTCCTGGCCAATGTTGCCCTTCATGTCAAGGTACGCGAAGACCCCTCAACTTACTTGTGTGCGTAAGCGATCATCATTTCTTTCAATAGCTCGTTTGTTATTGCGAAGGATGAATGTGTGGTGCAAGGTTCTGGCAGAGTGCCATGAATGTGCATCAGTCTGTTGTGGTCGTGACAGCTGAACATTCCGCAGCTCAAGTAGCTGGAGCGGTGCGGGTTCGAACCATTGACCTATTGCTTGCGTTGAGCGGCATGCTTTACAGTTTAATCATTTGAAAGATGTTGGTAAATCAGTTGCCTCTTTACAAAATTCAGAGAATGCCTCTAGTTTTGTAAAACGCGAATGGCGCCACCGCAAAACAGACATTTCGGATCAGACATTTCTGGCAAAAGTTTGCAACATGGATGTTCAGAAATGTTATAGATTTGAGGATTTAAGATGCTCTTTGAAAAAGGGAGTAGAAAGGAGATTGGCAAAATATTTGCCCAGTAAACGCAATTTGACATAAATGGACATGAGGAATTAAAAAAATGTTTTTGTAGGTCTTCGTTTTGCTACAGTTTGAGCATACGTTGAAGCGAGCGTTGTGCTCATAACTAAATAAAAGTTTACCAGCTTAACAAACTAGAGTTTTCGCAGGTTCAGAACAAAATATCATCAGTTTGGTCAACGCCAAAATATAATCGACCAAAGAAATTGTTTTGTGGTTTACGAATACTTATGCTATTTAATAACATTTCTGATCAAAGTACATAATTACTTCTTACAAGGGCAAGTTCCTGTTTTGCAGAAGTATATTATTATCGCCCGCACCAGTGACAGCTCGTCATATGTATCCCCTGCAAACAGTACAGATGTGGTGGTTCCACTTAATTTGCAAAGTGTTCTCTTATTGTAATGGCTAGAAGACATTTTTACTGAAATGAACTCTGACCAGCAATTACAAGCTATAGTTATGAAACTGACAGCGAACGTCACGCTATTGTGACGTTTGCAAGCCTCATGGACCGGTTGACTTATTTTGCGGCAGTCTGTGCGATGTCGGCATTCTGTGTTGCAAGTGAACGAATGCAGAGTGCAATAAGTTTTGACGTTTTCTCGAAGATTGCGAGTTCAACGAGCAAAGGTACCGGAACGGTCAACAGTTCAGGAACGGCCAATGCGAGCTCTGCCGCTGCTCACGTGGTTCGGTCACGTGCCGCCCGACCGTTGCTGATTGCCCGGATGTTGCCTGCGATAACCCGGTGCGGAGACCAGGCAAGTGTTGCCCCTCGTGCCCGGATGACTGCACCGGTCGACGAGAGGGGCAGGAGTGGGAGGTGGAGGGCTGCCGTGTCTGCCGATGCGTGGTGAGCGCAAGTCATTGCGACGTGTCATCGCAATATTCCGTTNTGCTGTAAAGATTGAAGATGTAATTAATACCNGTGGCGTAAACCAAGAGTTGAGCCAGGGGGGCAACGTATAACTGAAAGGGGCCCACTAACTGCTATAGGGGCCCACTAGCNAACACTCAGAAAAAAGTTGAGAAATGATGTTGAATCCGGATTTGGATGGCTATGCTAGAACCCTAAATCACCGGAAATTAACCCGAAAAACGCAAAAATCAATAACTGTAAACTAAAAGATCACTAAAACCGAAATATAAGCTAAGTGCGGCCCCGGTTTTTACATTCAGCTTGCCAGGGGGGTGATTCGCACCCTCTGCCCCCGTTAGCTACGCCACTGATGAACACCCATGTTTCAAAATCCCTTTTAAGCTCTTTTTCAAGTCTGCCGATGTGACAGCAGCACATATGTAGTCAGTTTGACAGCGACCATATCCTCTTCACAATGTAATTTCAGCACAGCAAGATCCAATGCAGAAGACGCACGTGCCCTCGTCTCCGCTGCACACACCCCTACCACGCCCCCTCGGCCTGCTGTGGCGAGTGCCAGGCATGTGAACATGAAGGCAGAGTTGTGAGAAACGGACAGACATTCATGAGTGACACCTGCACTTTGTGTACTTGCTCAGTAAGTTGCTGTGATAAATGCCAACATCATTGGCAATACTCGTAACTTTTTGAGTTGTTTTTTATCTGATAAGAAGTCAAGAGTTGTTGGAAATCGTGTTTTGAAACGGCTCAAATAAGTCTAATCACTTTAAGTTCAAGATTTTGATCCTGTTTTGCCCGATGTGGATGGAAAGAGGTTTGATACTTGGTATTGGCTGTGAACTGTGACACGACTAAGTTGATTTTATTTGCTATTTCGCAACTCTCGTCCGAGTTTCGTTTACATTTCCCCCGTGGTCTGTGAAGCTTTAGCGCGTTTCTCTGAAGACGTGACTTCGGTAAACGCGGAAAAAAGTTTTGTTGAAAATATGTGGTGAAATGTTGATGTCCTGGTAACCTGGGCAACTGCGCGCTTGGACTTCCGGTTCGGTGAAAAGAAACCCCCAAAATGTAAAACCTGGGTGACGTGAATTTGGTGCACGTGGTTTGTACTACTCCAGCACAAGTGGGTAGTGAAAAAGTAAAAGCCTTAAAAATTTAAAAACTTGGTCGATTATATCCGATAATTTAATCTAAAGTTTCAGTTTTTTTTCAGCCAGTTTTGAACTGAGCTCCAACTCTCGGTGTTTCAGTCTAAAATTCTTATTATTTGGTCATCTTCTTATCAAAAACGAAAACATGGTGGAAAAACAATTTTGAAATTGTTTTTTTATGAAATTGTTATTTTTTTCCAAACGCAGCTTGGAAGCGTCAGCTGTGTGACGCAAGAATGCTCACCGCTGTCGTGCGTCAATCAGATCCTCCCACCCGGCGCGTGTTGTCCCGTGTGTCGACCAGGTGAGTCGCTGAAGCACTAGCCACTAGTATTCATCCGCCTTCCTGCTTTACTAACGCGCGACGAACGTCGCTGATATGCATGAGTGATCCGACGAATGGTTTGGATTTTAATAATTCGACTGCCTGATGCCAAGCTTGAAGTTTGCCGATTCAACCGGTTGATTACATCATCAGTGCTGACGTGATTTCGTGCGACGTGTCGTTTAAACAGCAATCTGCGTATTGCCATCTCTAAGGTTTCCCGCAAATTGCTGACTACTTACACGTTGAGCGATCGATTAATTGCATGACTTGTTGCTCACTCTGATGTGGGTTTCCCTGGTTGCCATAGTAATATGCTCTGGCAAGAAACAGAACATTGACGCTCTGCAGCCCGATGCGAAAACCAGCTCCTCTTCGCAGTTATTCGCGTATTTTGACACGACATTAGTTAAACGAAGAATGGCCTTCGCACAAACCTTGAGGTTTATCCACTGAAGTGTGACTGTGGCCAGACAGGACAATTGTGAACAGATAATGGGCCGCATTTCCCGGGATTTGGTTTTCAGAATACGCTTCATTTTTGTTGCACTGACGAGTATTTTCTTAAATTTTTAAGCCGTTCGATAAACTTCTTGGCTGAACTTTTTCAAACAGTAGCTGCGTTTTTGCGTTAGTCCCAAGGTTCATGTCACACCTTATCAGCTCATGGTAATCGCAGATGACGCTAGGGATGGTTTGCCGCAAATTATTGGGAAAAACACAGGTTGCCCTGAAAGACCTATTAGGGCGACAGAAGACAAGGTTGTGCAACGCCCTCATCTCAAACCCCGGTTCCGCCGGTATTACGTCACTCTTTCGAAGTCCACCCACCCTGGAATTTAAGATTACTGGGCGGAAAATTAGAAGCCGTTTCTTATCATCAAATAGTGTTCATATGACATGACTTGTTTTGTGATCACCTCACGTAGTTTTGGCTCCTTAGTGGAGCAGGTAAATTGTGGAGAACACTGCTCCAATGTTCAATACTCAGGCTGTTGCAGGTCTCACGTCTGGAAGCTGAAAACATTATTCAGTGTAAAACTGTTCGGCCAAAATCTATGTCATTAAACAAATATAAAAATAACTGGCAGAATTTTTCAGGATGAAACGCCTTCTTAAATAACGTTTTGGAATTTAACTTAGGTTTGAACGTAAAAAACTTAGTTTTTTTGTCGCTGCTGTTAGTGAGAAGGAAGTTTTGACGTACGTTTGAAGAGATTCACTTGCTATTGTTTGCTGTGCGTGCGTTTCAGTCTGTGTGACTGGACAATGCATGTTTCCCAGTAGGGGTTTGCCTTCATGCTAGTTTACATGGAATTCCACGTTAATTCATTTTGCTTTTACCTGATATAACACTCGAATTTAACTGGTCAACCTATGGACGACACGTCAAGCTTGTCAATCAAATCATTTCTCTCCTTATTGATGTGTCTCGCTGTTTGGCGCGGCTGTCGCTAGCATTATAGAAATGGATTAACTATTAAAATGTGTTGTTTTTTGATAGCTGGCTCGCCACACGCCATGCATGCAAATAAAGGAATGAGAGACGTGCCTGGCGCCGCCGTGTTGCTCACTACGCTACAACCAACGCAAGATCAGTCACAAGCGGCTGTGCATGACGCTGAGGCGATTGACCGCCCGAATAACCTGCCACGTGTTCTGCCGACTAATCATAACAATAACTTTTACCAAGTTTATCAGAGGTACTTACTATCTGTGCAGCTCTACTGCAACCTGCACAAAAGTAATTTCTCTGATCTGCAAAGCACGGAAGTGTTCCCGAGTTTTTCCTCTCACGAATCAAGGACTCCTGATAATGATATGGATGTTGCTGCAAGCAGCAAAGTAACGAGAATCCTCCCCTCAACAACTACCCCCTTTCCCGGAAAGTTGACCCATATTGAAATCAGCCCTTTCGATCCTGTTAGTATCCCTATTCGTAACAGCTCCCCTACAGCTGGAAATAATCCTCCTACTGAGAACACCCACACTCCAGCCAGTATCTCCAATCCTGGTATTACCCCCATTCCCAGTATCCAGACTCCTGACAATGCCCCCGTTTCAAGCACCCCTGCTTCCGACAACACCTCCTTGCTTGACAACATTTCCCCTCCTAAAAGTGCTCTTGTCCCTTACAGCAGCCCCAATCCTGACAGTAACCACATTCTCAACAGAATCCCCGATGATGATAACAACCCCATTCCTGACACCATCCCCGATTTCTCGAAAGAAGCTGTCGTTCCAGATTTGCTAGATCTGGAGGAAGACGATTCGATTAATTCTCAAGATGATGAAATTTACAATGAAGATTACGATTTGAATGGAGTCATTACGGACGTCAATTATGAAGGCCCTTCTGAAAGCACTCCTGTTACTGTCAGTATGCGTAATCGTGATAGTACCCCAGTTCTTAACAGTTCTCCAGCTCCTGTCATTACAGTCACATCTGTGAGAGCCCCTGATCCTGATAAAAAAACCATTTCCAACACCATCTCTAAGGTTTTGGAAGAAGGTGTCGTTCCAGATTTTCTAGATCTGGAGGAAAAAGATCCGTTAAATTCTCAAGATGATGATATTTACAATGAAGATTACGATTTGACGGGAGTTATTATGGACGTCAATTATGAAGACCCTTCTAAGAGCAACCCTGTTACTGTCAGTATGCGTAATCGTGATAGTACCCCAGTTCTTAAGAGCTCCCCTACTCCTGCCATTACTTCCACATCTACAAAAAAACCTGATCCTGACAGAACCCCCATTTCCGACACCATCTCTGTTTTGAAAGAAGCTGTAGTTCCTGATTTGCTAGATCTGGAGGAAGAGGATTCAATTAATTCTCAAGATGATGAAATTTACAATGAAGATTACGATTTGAATGGAGTCATTATGGACGTCAATTATGAAGACCCTTCTAA
>JGI24159J19872_10008257_pt1 | contig 13631 bp, 10 predicted proteins | sample Ectturendosymbi4_FD_19872 | JGI IMG/M metagenome (IMG submission 19872) | reverse complement strand
TCCTTGTTACATTCATGATCGAACTCACGTAGGAACTTCGAATGTAGCTAAATACGGCATTGTTTAGCCTAACAACTAAAACTTTCCCGTTATACTTCGTCCCCGTGTTCGGGAAACCTCATATACGCCACTGCCTGTAGACCATAGCGCAGTTTCGAGTGGACCAGGGATTTCGAACATAATTTGTTGAGTACACTTTTCTAGACATGAAATCACTACAGCGAGCGAACACATCGACTATATTCAGCAGCAAGATTCTCACTGAATTATATACAGTAATCAGTTCGCTACTTTAGAATAATGTGTGTGTTTATGCATGTTTGTTTATTTTTGATTATGCATAGTCTATGCTTATTAGTATAGGCCACGCAGTTACTGCCAAAGTTTATGGGCCACGTAGCCTAAGCAAAAAGGTTGAGAAAACATGTCCGAGTTACTTTTCATACTGGAGTAAGTTCTTGTCTGAACAAAAAATATAAAGGATTGTCCTCTCCTCTGCTTCGTTGTTTAGTTCACCAGGACAATGATTGCTAGTAACAGTAAAGTTGAAGAAACCTTGTTTGTGAATAACTGAGGTCGCATTATAGTGCGTACTTTCTGACGTAACATGTGGCTTACATCTGGATATTAATGCAGCAGCATAAACGCCGTTGTCAATTTACAGCGAAAGAACTGCCAGTCATGTTATATTTGCGCTTCACAGGTCTCAGGCAGGCAGTGGCGTACGCAGAAAATTTTCACGGTGGAGGTTTCATTCAGTGGCATATGGCGGTCATTTGTATTTGTTGTGCGCTGTTTGTGACGTCACAATTTGACATCATATTTATGTTTCCAAACTAACGTTTTGGCGAAGTTTCTTGACATAATATGCATATTCGTCTACACGCACTCCTCGTAGTTTATGTGTCATTGAACTGAATATAAACTATCAGCGCTCCAGGTTAGGATATCGGAGGAAAATACACGCAACGCTACGACACAGCAGTTCATAACTGCAAAAATATCAGGCTGCGCGTTCAAACAGGGGAGTAAAACACGCTCATCACTGCGTTAGAGCAATTTACAACTGCAAAATGAGGCTGCACTGATGTCTTGTCGAATACAAGCAGTTGGGCACAGAAAGTGTGCGGCTGGACTGGCTGACGCACACCCCGGTTTTTGAAAGATCGAATCTTGCTGATCTACACAAGAACTGAGAATGCGCATGAAGTACGCAAGTAACTTTCGATTTTTGTTATGTATATCAAATACCTGAATGCTTCTAATTTAACAACTGCTGATTTTGAGCTCGTGCAACAGTTTTATCATGTTACAGAAATTGATAATGTCCCCAATGCAGTCAGCACTTGCGCTGCACAGCCATAGCAGACAAAATAAAGACAATTGTTTAGTATAAAGTGAACTATCGCTGAACAAAATCTTAAACATGCGTAGTGGATGATAGGTCTGCAAAAAGTGGTGAGATGGTTTCTGGGTGCAGGCGATCACCCAGATTCCCAACAAAACTTAATTATTACTTTTTGGGCCGTTCACAATGTTCCTTGAAAGTTGCATGCAAATTCATTCCGTGGTATCTGCATGAAGTCGACAAATTAACAAGCAAAAGGTATGCAAAAACAATTAATCTCCTTTGCGGAGGTAATAAAGTTTTCGTAAAATATTAAGTTCAAGGGGGGGGGTTAACCCCAAAACCCTCCCCTTGCGTACGCCCTTGCAGGCAGGACATGATTTCCACGCACATGGCTCTCGGAAAGTCGTTATAAAAGATATTTTGAAACATCTCAGGTCAGTAAAGTAACATAAGAAAAATTTGTGCGCGAAACAACTTGGGCTACGACGACGTCGTGTCTTGCATTGAAGTGCAGAAAATAAGAATTGTAACACGTCACCTCTCCACCTGCAATCTTCCTAGCAGAGGCGAATTTTCATTTTTGGGGCCCTAGGCTCTTTTAAATTGGGGGACCTTCTGGAAGGTTTGCGACGCCTGATGTCATACAAATTATCACTACACGTGCTCGTTACATTCACTGAATAAGTTGTTCCAATTCATAAACATATTACAGTACTTTATTCTGAATTTCCTCGATGTCAGGAACAAAAACTGTCACAATGAAACTAACGGAAAAGGCAGAGGTGAAGTTATCTGACAACGCTCAACTTGCATATTTATTGAGTACCTCACTGGACTCGTGTAATCTGAAAAATGGATTCAGGCGTTTTGCTCCATACATTATACATAACAATAACCTGTTCTCAACGCCATATAAAGAGAATGCTTATCGTCATTAACTTCAATCTTTTGCGCTCATTCTTGTATAGCAGGGGTCACCAACCATTTTGAAACTGCGAGCTACTTCTTGTGCACCGATCAATGCGAAGGGCTACTAGTTTGATACACACTTCTGAAATAAAAATTTTGCTCAATTTTCTTTAATTATCTTAGTATCGATATTCGTTAATGTGAAGACATTGATCATGCTATTGTTATTTTTAGAACAGGCCCGCGGGCGACGTACATGGTCCTTGCAGGCGACCTGGTGCCCGCGGGCGCCACGTTGGTGACCCCTGTTCTATAGATATTTTGTTAGCGGCATAGTAAAAAATGTGCATGGAACCAAAACAAGAATACACATTTAAATGCTTTACAGAAATGCTGGAAATTGTCCTTATTCCCAAAATTTTGGGGCCCCCGAAATCGGGGGCCTAGGTTAAAGCCTTTTTAACCTAATGGTAAATCCGCGCCTGCTTCTTACACACCTTTGTGTCTGAACATACTTTACCCGAGCATTACGTTTCCTTTTTGTGAAAAAATGCTCTTACTTTCTGTCAAAAAACTACGCAACTGACTAAAATAAGCCAACGCTTTTGGCAATTTTGACATAATAGCAACTGAGTGCAGTGTACAGAAATTGGTACTATCAGAGAGACCTTTTACCTGCGCAGGATAAACATTTACAATATAACAGGGCACAAAAGTTTAGCGCTAGCGGCAAGGCTCGCTAACCAGTTGATCTTTAGGTATTGAACTAATCTCTACTACATCATCTCTAATGCAGGGTTCAGCGTTTCTTAAACATTTGTGGGTCACGGACTCACAACACATCCTAGTAAAGGTTACGGATCCCTCAATAAGAAAGGTTGCAATAAATAATTTGAAATTAGATCTTAATAATCGGAGTAGCAATATGAATGTCTGCAAAGACTATTAGCCCTTTCGAAATGCCAGAGCAAAGCCTATGGTATTAAACTTTTACTATAAATCACATTCATGGACTGCTTAGGCTTAAATCACTTTAACGCGCCCCTTAGGGGTCTATGGACTAGGTCAGGGGTGGGCTATCAGCGGCCCGCGGGCCACATATGGCCCGCCAAAGCGTTTAGTGGCCCGCGGAAGTATCCAGAAAAAATATTTAAATCTGTAAATTTTTGAAAAGTGTGTGAGGTGACATCTGTCACATTGAATTGCTTGCGCTGGATAAAGTGTATTTGTACAAGAAGAACAGTTAGACTTTCATGAAAACTTTCTGTGTACCGTTGTTTTTTGTTTTTTACCTTATGATTTTGTTTGTTTACTTCATGATTAAATTAGAAGGGACAGCCCTCCGCTAAACGCAGTTTTCTCAAAGTGGCCGCCGAGCCCCCTGGAGCAGGTTAATACCTGTGCATTAAAGAGAGGAGAATCCTTACGCATGTCTGCATTGTAGTGTCCATTGTTTCTACACACAAATGAATTTAACTTTTCTTACTCCTGATAAGCGCTTATACGAGGCACCCTTATCGATTCACTGTATATTCAAAATGTGGATTCAACAAGTATAAAGACTACCCGGAAGGCATTATTTTAGGAGATGAAAAAAAAACATCTAAGGCGCAGTGAAACCACTGTACGCTGCGTCGTAACTCTGCGGCTCAGTCCTGAAACACTTAAGTTGAGAATTTGTGATTCTAGAAAAACAATTGTTTTTGCAAAAGAGTTTTCTAATGATGTTTTGTGTGGGACATATTTGTCCACCAACTTTATGTTCCACGGTATGTAGATACAGGTCCGTCGCCAGCGGGGGGGCTAGTAGTGCCCGGCCCCCCATTTCACGTATGGCCCCCCGTTTGCTACATACATCCAATATTGTATTTTTAAAATGTGGCCCTCCCTTCTGGTTTTTGGCCCCCCCTGCTGCTAAATCCTGGCGGCGGGCCTCTATAGATACATCATTGCAGCGCAATAAGCTGCTTCTCTCACCTGTTTTTGCGTATGATGCTACCATTACGTCTCCTTCCTTAGGCTCGAACTTTTCATAAGCATACTGAGATGCATCTTTTAGAACACCGGGTGGAAACCGGTAACCGTCCAATTCGGTGATTTGCGACGAGTTGAACATGTCGATTATGGACTGGAATAGCTCTTGAGGATTGGGGCGTTTGTCGGGTTCGATCATCTCCAAACCTGCCATGACACTCTTTTGCATGGCCATCATCGGTGCTTCCGAAGGTTGACCCATTTGATTTTATAGCAATCAGCTCTGACAACAAACAAAACTTACCTAATTATTTGGCATACACGTGATGACAAACATCAGGTAAACAAAATATTTTTACCGAAACACACGTTGCTTGGTGGGTTGAAATAAATGTCGTGTTTCTAATAATCTAATTTAATCTTATCTGCATTGCATTTGTAAAGGTAAAGAAAATAAGCTATGCCATAATCTACAAAGCGAAAGCTTAGCCTCGTTGTCTTCAGAACTTTTTCAAATTTCAGTAGTTGTATCTCCCCTGCATATAGGCAACACCCACACAGTTGGATCTGACCAACCAATAAATGCAATAACCCGCGGTTAACCACCTTCAGGCGAACTGAAAAGTGACCCACCATCTCATTAGCCAAGGGACGAACAGCTTTCATTAGGTTGCGAACGGTTTTACACTTTTACTTGGTATTCTCGTTCTGTAGCAGGATGAGCGCAAGGATTAAAATCATGACTGATGAATTTACAAGATGCTTTTGCAGAAAGCAAAAAGAGGTCGAGTCCCATGAGTGAGCATTTGGCTCCCATGTATCACAGGGCCACGGGTGGGGTGGGGTGACTATGAGCTGCTTGAGGCTACTGCAGTGACTTCTTAAAGCCGTACTCCAAATGCTGTGTAGGCCTACACAGCCTCGTGTCCTGTGGTTGCATTAACAACAGCTAAAATTTGCCTTCTCTGCAAAATAATAAAACAGTGATATGAAAACCGTATCGACGAAACCATCACAACCACACACTGCGGCACTAAACACAGCGGAGTTATTACATTCGAACAGGCTACATTAAGACAAACATTCTATGTTGACCAAGTAAACAGCATTTTCCTAAAACTTGAACTGCAGCATGAGAGTTCGCCTTTCAAATTTAACGTTGAAAGTTCATGGCAGTGATGCACAAAATGGAATGAGGCATGACTCTGTCGAGCAGGACAGCTTGCAAATTGACTGCAGCTGCAAAATAGGGTATAGTCAGCATTTCCTACCGTAAAACTTGTTCTCTTGTTTCAGCAAAATCAAACGCCAGTTCGGTTTTACACTGAAATAGTGCTGAAATGTGAACATTAGACATTGCGAAATGCAATCATTAGCTTAAAAACAGCCGTATTTACTAGGTAGTCCAATATATCAGCGTTGTCCAACTAGTTGTGACCTGCGGGCTGTTTTATAAAAACGTTAAAACTTCGGGCCCCTTCTTACAAAATGAAAAACAGATGTAAAACAATAGATTCACAAGATTTGAAATTGAAATGGTAAGATAAGTGAGTGCGTCAATGAAAAAATTACACAACACAAAATAGCAATTTATTACAAACACTGTCAGTGGAATGCCTGTTGTTGAGGCTTCTGACCCTATCATCCCCAAATCAAACCCAATATGTTAGCTGTAGCAAGCCTGAGGCTATTGTTCAGTGATTCGGTGCAATTCGATTTGTTTTTAGATTTGACTTGGTTCATGGCAGAAACAGTGCTCCAAATATAGAAGGCATTTTTGTGCAAAATCTTCCAGTTTGGGAAGCATCTTTGCTGACTTATTTCCAGAACCTCCCTACAGTCTAGTCCAGTGGTTTCCAACCTTTCTAGGTTTGCGGTACCGTACAAAAGGAGAATATAATTTGCGGCACCCAGTGGCGAAGCCATAGCAATTTTGTTTAACTTTTGGCGACCTTATGAAAATATCTTTTCAATTATATATTGAAAAACGTAATAGCTCGTGGCACCCTAGGGCATGCCGCGGCACCCCGGTGTTGGTCTAGTCTAACATGGATTAATATACATTTTTATTGAAAGATGTTATGCTTGTTCTAGGTAAAATTACCACTGCTGTAAAATACACACCGAAAACAATACTGAGAAAGCGCACGGGCCTTAAAATTTCTATCCGCGGGCCTGCAGTTGGACCACACTGCAAAATATGAACGTTAAATGCGTTTGAGTAGCTCCAACATCGCTTAGCGACAGGCAAGAACAAAAAGGAAACGTAAATCGTCGTTACCTGTGTCTTCATCTAAATTGCTTTGCGTTGGAAACACAAACGCAAAACTTGGATCTGTTATTTTGTGATTAATTTTATTTGTTTTTTTTTTAATTTGATTTTGGTAACGGCAATTGGCGACAGGTCGACCGCTGAACTTGATTCTTGCCTGGGCGGTTAAGGTGCCCGGTCTTGCCCAAGGAGCGCCATGGTGACTCACTCAGTGGTTGCGAATCGAATACCCAATCTTCCAATTAAAAGGCGGACAGTCTACCATTTAGCTATTGCCGCCCCCTTAGAGACTCATGGCCCATATCACAAGGGTAATCGAATAACACACGAGCACAGAAATGGTTAGTCACAGTGCATTACAAAGTAATGTTAGATGATTAACACAGTCAACACTGAGAGAAGCAAAACACTTTAGCAACATCGTCCCAACCATAACGTCAATCACTTATCGTCATGCAGGGATCCGGCAGTGGGGAAGAAATGAACACATTCTTACATCAGGTTAAAGTATGCAGCTAATAAAAGTCAGACGGAGGTGCTTAGCTGCGCAAAAATCGGATAGGTGTGCTCTGCCGGGTGCAAAAGCATTTAAATTGTTTTGAATAAGGTTTCAAATGTTCTAGTGAGACATTCAGTTTGCGCCTGACAACCGTTTGATTGTACTGAATTAGAACCAAGATTTTTGGCGATTGGTGTTTTACTAGTAACATAAATTCACTTTTTACATGTTTGGCTTAAACACAAAAAATTAATACATTATGAGGCGCCACGAAGCACATGGAAGACTTTGATTGCTATGCAAAACAGTACTGATGAAACGCAAAAATCAAAACATGTTTCATGCCGCACAAAGCCCGACATAAAATCACAATTTGTCTAGACCAGCAGCGTCCAATTTTTTTCTAGACGAGCAGTCTACGGCCAGCGGGCTAAATCCGGACCGCAATGGCACTTTATCAATAACGGAAAAATAACATATTTTCACGAAAAATTTCTTGATTTGGTAGACTGTAACATAACCCGAAACAATGACATTACGTAAGACGGTTAGCTGGCTAAGCATTACCGCGCTGCAAAAACTGATCTAACCATAGCTGATATGTTGGCGCAATCTGAGGTCTTTTCTAAGATTGAATGGAGTGGATCCCATCTAAAGCCTGATTTTCCCACTACGTTAAAATCAAAGGAATTTCACCATTCCTCTTTAATAAATATACGTTAATTATTAAACAATAATCAAGTTTTCACATTATTTTAGTTTGGTCCGGGAGTTTATATGCGATCCTCCAAATCTTGTGTAACAGCTTGTGCAACCCTCGGACAAAAATGTTTGGAGACTCCTGGTCTAGACTGAGTAGGAAAAAAAACTAAAAACAATGCAAAACAGGTTTTCACCACACAGCAGTAATTCCATATCTAACTGTGCAGTGATACTACCAATCAGAGCATAGCTTTTCGTAAAGTTTAATCCACTGAAAAAGGTGCTGCACTGAAACAAAAAAAAAACACTTGAAAGCATCATCAGACTCACTAGGTTACAGGCACCGTCTACCATAGAACAACAGCTTTCAAAGTGCGTAATCCACCCTTGCCAGCTTTCGGGCTTGGAAAAATCGGAACAGCTTGGCGGCGATATATGCAAAGCCATGTACCTCACCTTGTTGACAGTCGTCCTAATATCGTACTTCTGACACCATGTTGTGTTCGGAGTCGTTCAGCGTTTATACCCGTGTATTTGACATGTACACAGAAAGAAAACTGACGCTCACTGCTAGCACACGCCAACGGTGCACTGCCATGGTTTCCCCGAAGGCGCATGCGGGCGATTACATTGCAAGGACTGATTGCTGTGTACGCACGAGAATTACTACAGAACACCACAGACACCAAGTTATTTTTAAATTCAATTTTAGCAAAATCTGCACATCCTGTGAGTTTGAGAGTTAGTGACTTTTCCTAAAAAAACAACTACTTTTCAAATATATGGTTTGTGCGATTCTGTTTCATTTTTGTGACAGTTATTTTATCACTTATTTTTTGCACCCCGCCGTTTACCAAGGTGTCGTTTTCGACACCCAATGCTTGGAGATAGCCAAAACTATTACTTATTTCTCGTGGTGCTTTTTTCACACCTAAATAAGTCGATTGTTGCATGCGCCGAGTGAGCTTCGGCAATCTGGTGGCAAACACGTTTACACAGTGTATTTAGTGAAGTTATTTCTTATTGTTGAACTTGTTTGGTTGTTTTTCCGTCATGTCGCACATTGAATGACAGCGAAGGATATTGCTGATGTGGTCCTTGACTGGTGTACGGATGATGACATACCACATGAAGAGGAACAGAAACATGAATCAGGTGAAGCTGTAGTCGTACCTGCTGCTGGTCAGTCCACATCAGCTGAGCAGCAGTTCAGACGAAGAGGACATCAGTAATGAAGACGTTGATGCATGTACAAGAATTTTTCATTGTGTCCTGACTGCAACCTCTATTGTTTATGACTAGGGCAACCAATTTTTTGACCTAAAAACTTAAAATTTTGACTTTATAATTTACAAATTTTGGCTTTATTTTGATCTATCAATTTTCTGCGTTTTCAGTTGAAATGCGAAATGCAAAGCATATTCATATACAGTATTAGAAAACAAACCGATAAGTTGTTCGGTTGAAATAGGGTTGCCAGATGGCCGGTATTTCACTGGCCTGGCCGGTATTTTACTGCTAATTTAGAAGAGGCCGGTAAGAAGCCGGTATTTTGAAAATCTGTGCCTGAAGCCGGTATTTTGAAAATAAATACATTGGAGTAACTCCAAAAAAAACTAACGCGGAACTTCTCAAATTATAATGACTTTTGTAGTGAAACTTGTCAGGACAGTTCCTTCAACGAAGTTCATTTAAGTCCAAAATGTAACAAGTTATTATTATTTGTAACTTTAACAAAACTCATAGTCTCGTTGTTTCTCTGTTCCTTTGGTTGTCGTATCTACCATACTCCGTGTTAAACGTGATCTGTATGAGCATTTTTTGGCAATTAACCGTGAAACCAGCTCAGGTGGAGTAGCTGTCTGAACCACTGCAGGGGAAAAGGAAACGAAAACTAAAAGTTTAGGCTATTGCAGAAGAATGCAGGGAAATCGTAGAAATGGACGGGAAGAGGGTGACATTGTAGCGATTAGTGAACCTTATACTCCACTACGTAAAAAACAGAGATTGGGAAATTGTATTCTTAATAAGTCTTACCAATTTTTCGTTGATTCAGTGGTTAAATTTATTTTCGTACAAAGCAATTTTAATCGTGAATGTGATTAAATGCACAAAAATTAATCTCTCTGATAAAGTTTTCACCTCAATCACTATTACTATCGCCAATGGCAAAGATACGGATAGGCTGTGTTTGAATGCGCAATGTTCACTAATAACGGCAACAACTCGGCCTAATCCTTATTTCTATTATTTTTTCGATGGTGATATTTTTTGTCACTGCTGACAAAAAAGCCGGTATTTTTACAAAACACATCTGGCAACCCTATTGTTGAAATGAAACAAAAAGTAGTTTATCTGCAAAATCTGGTATAGCATGTTTTAAAAATGTCTGGCTACTTTCAGTTTTATGAAACAAACCTCGTTGATGCTTTGCACTGCGGCGATGTGCTTCCACCATAAATCTTTTGTCATTTCTCACTAAGTAGTAACACAATTTGCAAACTAATTCACTTTAGGTGTTGAGGTAAACTCAGAAGCATATTCATGCAGATACTTCCAAACTTTTGAAGAATTTGGTTGTTTAATCTCAGGCATGATATGCTGATAAGTACATTAATAACTACAGTACAGTCAAATCGGCGAACATCACAAAGTTAAAACGCTATATATACATAATGGATTGAGCATTTGCCAAACCAAGTAGGTTACTGTCAGACCACGTTTCTTGCATTGCCATTAGAGTCCTGTGCGGGTTGAATTTTTTTGTCCGCTCTCGCCCCGCACCCACAAAATTTAAATCCCCGCGCACCCTCAGGAATTTGAGAAATCTTGCCCGCTTCCAACCCGCACCGCACTTTTTCGGTCTTAAACCCGCAGCCGTCCGAAAACTAGTAAAAACTCACAACGAGGGCAAGTTTTTGTTGCAATAAAATCGTGAGAAGTATGCATTAATTTTAACAAAGTTTGCAGTAAAAAGTTGTATTTGTGCACAAGCATTTTAAATGAAAGTGATTTACTCAAGCGATTTATTTACATATAATGCTAAATATTTCCAAACATTACCTAAGGAGAAATAGCGATCTTTTGCCAACAGTTTGCGTAGCATGCTAAAACTTGTGCACGAAGTTGCTTGGCAATTTGCTAAAAAATTTATGCATAAACAGGTTTTTTTTAAAGGAAAATGTTAGGTACCTGATATGGACCTGTAGGGACCCGATTTCTCTGATTCTAGGGACCCGATTTTCTCTTATTCTAGGGACCCGATGATAATTTTCACTGATCCCTCGGGTCCCTAAAACACCTTAAAAAACGGACATAAAGTTGTTTGGTATGCTCCACAGTGCATGAAGTTGCTTAGCAATTTAACAATTTGGCGTGCAGTTGTGGACTGATGTTTGATCGGGTCATTTCTACAATTGGTGTCAGGTCACTATTCAGTTCGATTCGGTTATCAAAGAGAACAGAACTATACTGAAATAATTCTAAAGCATGTTTTTTAAATCAACCTTCTACACTTTCCAAAATACTTGATAGAAGTTGCAGGAAAAATTGCATGTACAAAAGAAAAAAGTTGCCATATAAAATTCCTAGAACCAGCCTAAAACATCGTACTACATAAATTCTGAGTACGTATTTAAGAAGCTGTAAAAAAAGTTGCAAAAACTTGCCGTATAATGCCTGAAGACAGCCTAACAAACAGCAAAATCAAGCTATTCATTTTTTTCACTGGCAATCAAAGCTTTTCCACAGATCTAATCTTCCGCAGTCAACAGATTTGAGGTGATAAAAAACACGCTTCAGTCCAGTTGTGACTTGTGACTAGCTGTGCGTTAAGCGCTGTTTTGTCCACTTAGAAGGGCTGCTAGATTGAATTATTCCTCACCATGTACAAAGGTTGCATTGGAAAATGGCCATTTGCTCGCCACATGTCAAGAATCTGAACTAATGTTTCGCAACAATGGGTAGTTACATCATAATGTTATGACTGCTGCGGGCCTACTGTCCTAAGCGCCATGCTGGCAAACAACTTCAGTACATCTACGTGTTTTGCGATTTTTGAGCTGATTAAGTTCATGTGCTTTGGCTCAACACTCATTTACCGCACAAAGAATTTCTCAACCCGCGCCCGCCCCGCAAACGCGGGTACCCGCAACCCGCGCTCATTAACCCGCCCCTCGCAGGACTCTAATTGCCATGCCTAGTCTACTTAATATTCAATCGTCCAGTAGTGAGCTAACAACATTATTACGTCAGAAGTCGCAACAAACCCATTACTATTTCAGAATTGCAAATAAACTTGCAAGAACATATCAAAACCTGTTGTAACTTTAATAAAATATCGATAATGAAAAAAACTGTGCTGCAAGAAAATTTTGACCTAACGATAAATTTTGACCTAATGATAAATTTTGACTTTTCTTTGACCTAATAACTTCGGAGTGGCTCATGGTTTCAACGTGAAATTTGGTTTGTGGACGTTTCCTAACCTTTTGAAAAGGCAGAAAAATTTTGACATTATTGACTTTTGGTTGCCCTATTTATGACAGATCATCATTGATAGGAAGATCCTCGGGACACAACAGTTTCGCTGCTACCACCACTGTACCTACACGTATCTCTAAAATTATAGGTAGCCGACTACAGTACTTACAATGCGTGGAAGCACTTCAAGTCAGAAGTAATTCTTCATTCAGTTAATTGTCAAATACACCAACGAAGACGTTTACAGAGGAGAGAATGACTTTGACTTGAGCATGTGTGAGCTAGAGTCGTTTATTGCTCTCCAGTATGTCAGATGACTCACCTACTTAATTTTCTTTATAATAAAACTTACGGTATTCTAATATTTTCAGAAAACATGTCACATGTTTGATTTACTGCTATCCTGAAATATTTGAGTTTTCTGGGCCAGGAGCAGACCGATTCACAGCAATACGTGTTGTTTTCCAGACATTAGCATCCATGTATGAGTGAAAATATAGGTGAAATTTTTCGTTGACAGTCGACAAGTAGTTGATGCTTCTGAAGTCACGTTGTCATTTGAATACATTTATGCCAAAGAAACCCGATAAATATGGCATCAAGTAAAAGAGTTGTTTCAAAAGTCGACTGGCAAAACATCGAATAGACGGAAATTCATTCTTCAACTGATACACGACGTGCGCATGAAAAAAGTTTCACTTGAAAATATTGAGGCCGATCCCTCTTCCGTCAACAACTCTCCTTCGAAAACGTAGAAAATGTCATGGAGCAAGATGCAACAAGGTGTATGTGCAACCAACTTGTGGAACATGTTTTGCTGGCATTTCAAAAATTTACGTAAAATGCTGAGGGTACTCAAATCCCCATGTTTGAAGCACTTACATTTGGAAAACAGGGAAAAGGTTTGCAGTTTTTTTCCAAATTTCAGTAAATGTGTTTCAGAATCTCTGTGATTTACATTACTGTGCCAAGACTATTTTCACTATTAGCAGCTCCGACAATTGTGTAAACAGCTGCTTCTGTCCCACAGCATCTCGCTGGAAATATTCAACTAGTTGATCAGTTGTCAGAGATAGTCAGATACGTTCGATCATCTGAAATATTGCAATGCATTTTGTGTCAATTCCAATAACATAAAAATAACTGGTGTGGATAGATATTTACAAAATTTAGTGAATTCAACATTGTCTGCCTTTTACGCGGCTGTAAATGCTTTGGTTTCGTTTCCGACACCTCGGTAAACGCAGGGACGGATTTAGGGAGCGCGGGGCCCTAGGCAATCTTAGTTTTTGGGGCCCCACGCAAGTGTGACCTATTTGGCCGTTTGTGTGAAAAGCGTGAAGGTATGCCCCTCTTGTGTGTAGTTCCCCCTCAAAATCTATCTTTTGTGGTGCCGACTTTGGTTCCACAATTGCCTTAGATCTTCAACAGAAATTAAAGCC
>JGI24159J19872_10008256_pt1 | contig 13633 bp, 7 predicted proteins | sample Ectturendosymbi4_FD_19872 | JGI IMG/M metagenome (IMG submission 19872) | reverse complement strand
TGAAATATTTGCTTTCATCCAAAATGATGATTGCTAGAAAGTCGTGATCAAAGCAAAAAGGCTGTTTTCTGCAAGGAACTCCGTTACACGATTTCACTAAAGATGAATATCTTAAAATCGTCGTCAACCTGTTTGCATGCTGCAAGTACTGTAGATATCGATTTGTCATGGTTCATTGGGTAACTATACGCACGATAGCGCAATCACACAAAAGACTTGTTTATGCTGACGCATTTTTCTGAAAGCTAGGCCTTGTTTGCAAAGATACAATGAGGCGCGGTGAAAGTTTGTTTCTCTCGGTTTTACCGCACTATCGTGATTTCAAGAAAACTTGATAAGAGTCGAATAAAACCTATAGGTTTATTTTTCCGTCGGAATTGAAGACCTCCATTCTACATCAGCAAAAACAGCTTACATTGAATTTCCAGTTCTTAAAGAGGTGTGGATTCTCATTCTGCACAAAAATTTTAATCTTTGCCTTAATACCGGTCCCGGAAGCTTTATGCGTAAACGCACAAAAACGATGCTCTTGTGCAAAACGCACACTTTTTATATGCAGCTGTAGTAAAGCACTCAGATGTGGCTAGTATGTCAACAAAAATCACACCAATATATTTTATCGTGACACAGTAAGATGCGCAATGCAATAACAACAAAGCAAACCCAGTGCCGATGCGGCTGAATCATGTTGAATGATCAGGAAATAATGCAGTATAAAATACCATTAAACTTCAATAGGAAAAATTTAAAATCGGTCAACTGCTGAATGTACATTTTCATTCCATGTTTTCCCTGACACGTCGCTGCTTTCAGGGTTAATTCAGTTTCAAACAAAGCAATGGGAATGAATAACATCTCAACGGCATCTTACCAAATTAAAATAAGTGCAAGTAATACTGTATTTTAGGACCTAACCAGACTATGAAGATGACAAAGACTGAAGGGCCCTGTCGCGGCACTGTCCAGTTTTCCATGACGTAATAAATCAACCACCCATATATGAAACTTATATGAGGTTAGTTTTCTAGTACAACTCAGTTTTCATCCTCTGGATGCGCGTGAAGAATATCGAACATGAGTCTACCTCGTGTGAAATATTTTTTGCATCTTTTGCGGTGTTCTTTGACTTGTTTTGACCTTTTCCACCAACCAGTGAGCTGGCAGTGTTGTCAAGACCGGTCACAGGGTTTAGCATTTAAAATCAAAGGCTATCCCTGAAGTATGACTGCTAAATTTACGAACACAATCCCACTTACGCATTCTACTATGGCTCTCCTCGTGTTTCCTTAAGTGTGGGTATGTAGCGTTGCTCGATAATTGGCGTCAGATGGTTTTGAAGTTCCAGAGATGGCAATTATTTGAGAAAGACGTGATTTTCAATTTGTACTTGCCGCAGGTCGAGTTCTAATGTATACATTTTAGTCTTCAGTTTGTTTGCTTCCTCTGCTCACCTTTGATCGTCACACCCGCAAGCAGTCCTTGCATATTTTAAGACTGAAATTTGTACTGTTACGTGAAATCAATTTCCTTAATTTCATGCCCGCACAAGCCACATTCGTGTTTTTAAAGACGTTTCCGGCTATAAATTCCGAACCACTGAAGCTACATCAGCATGCAAGACATTGCCTGAAAAGTAAGACAGCAACGCATCTTTCAAGGTAATTTTCGCGTACGTGTTGTGTTATTGTGACGTATTTTTAAGGAAAACCCTTTTTTGACTAAGCCAGAAAATCAGTGTTTACACCAGCAAAGCGAAAGCCAAACACGTTGAAAAAAACGGTTCTATAAAAAATAACAGTCATCACCACAACATCAGTAAACTAATTGCAAAAAATTTTACTTGTTTTGTTACAGGGAGAAAGGCTGAAGATCTTAAATTTAGGCGTGTTTTTTTGTTGTCTTTGAAGGTCTATTTCTGCGATTCAAGTCAAAGGAAACATCTGAAAATCACCGAATATGTTGCCATGAGTGTCTTACATAATCCTGCCAAGTCTCAAGGGAAAATATTAGTAGAAAAAAGGCATCTTATCTTTCATCTAAAAACGTGACAAATAATTGCAAAATATTTGCAAAATTTGGCAAGAATTGACACCTCTTTTTTGCTGAATTGTTTGTGTCTTTTTCAATGCTACATTCAAAAATCGGCTATAAGCAACGGAATGGCGTAAAAAAAAGGTCATTGTTTTAGAATTTCAAGGTATGCATTTTTCACCCAAAAATTTCTTCCCAAAGCAACGCTAAGTGACTTTGGCTGATTTTTTGTTCAGTTGGCCTCATTGCAAGTAATACAAAAAAAAACGCTTTGAAAAAGTTGAGAGGTGAGCGTGAAGGCAATTTTTTGTATGCGTCCGAAAATTGCCCGAATATCGTTTTCGAAAATCCAAAAATTTTCATTTTTGTTCAGTACCTTTTTATAAGCTTAACGGAAAGATCTCTGTCCGCCGAGGATGCCGGAATCGTCCTGAAAAGCCGCAATTGTGAATTGTGGGGGCGAAAAACGGTTAATAAAATTTTGCTGGTTTATTTCGCGTGCGTCACCCTTGTGGAGACAAGTTACTTGCTTACAGTTCAGATATGTGTAATTCTGAATCACCACAAAAAGCAGGGCCCAGTCAGCTGGTTCCTCTAAAGCTTAAAGCAAACCTTTTAACTGTTGTACATGGAAGTGCCAGTGAGAAAGTCAGTTTTTTAGTTGTATTTTCACGTTTCCTTGCGGGTGTAGGGGCTGTACACAGTAGCGGACACAGGCTAATTTGGTGGGGGGATGCGATGTCGATTTGCAATAACCCAATGCTTCACAGGACCATATTGTGTAAATCAATCACGTTCGCATACGTACATTTACGAGGAGGGAACAAATCTAAGCTTGGTTTAGAAGCTTGAGTGATAAAACTGGTCAAACTTTAAGACTAGACCAACAGGGAATGTGGCACATAACAGCGATCTGACGTTNTCACTGGCGTCGGCGCAGGTACATCGAGNACTCGAGATTGACAGTTCACGTGACGACATAACACTTATTCTCATTTTAGGTTATGTTTGTTACGGCACATTTACCGGTGGCAGTAGCGCGCATGGCGCAGTAGCGCTGTTTAACTTGTGTGTTGCAGCAAGTGAGCGTAGTCACTTGGATGCGGTTTAGATCAGTGCTCTTCAAATGGTGAACCTTGTAGTTTTCAAATGTCGTTTGGAATAGTCTGCAACGCCCATAGTAATTTGTATAACATTTGTTATTGCAGATAATTTTGATGAAATAATAACAAGAATAATAACAAGAAAAACAAGAGCTGCAAACATCTGGGATCTCGTCCAAAGCGATCAATAAAACCTTGCTCACAAACCGGACAATTAAGTAGGCTTGTGTGTGGACACGACTACAGACAAACTTACTACAATTAGAACATCACGTAGGTTTTGCAAATTTGACCAGATGAATTATGAAAACTCGCCACAGCGAATATAGCTTTGCACTCAGTATTCACTCAGATGGCAGAACTAAACCTTAACGATTAAGACGTATTCCCACAAGCCTGCATAGATGTATTCCACTGTAACAAGCCACGTAATTGTATACTGCATGAAAAGAAGCCTGCTTGAGTGTAGTTTGACACTCAGGCACATTGGTCACATTCGCACTATTAATGGATTTTCTAAACTTGTGGAAGCATTGCTATAGACTCACTCACGCTTCTTTTCACTAAGTATAAATGTGTGTGCTTACCGCTGTCAGCATGTCACTGTCTCGCTGCATTACCTGCCAAGATGTCTGCGTTCAATAGACTCATGTAACAAAACGCTTGCCACCGTAATATAAAATGAACCTTTGCAGATTTGTTGCCATGCTATTGTTACGCAATAAAGACCAACAGTAGAACAATTCGCTCGCGACTTTCGCAACGCACCTCTGCAGGCAAAGGAGGAGACATGAGTGAACTGAAAGCTCATCGCTGCATGACTCCATAACTGTGAACCTGACTCTTGTGCAGTGTGAGTTTCATACCGGCAAAAAAATGTCATTGCAAGAATCAAATCAATGAATCGGAATTAAGATGCCGACGTCAGGTTTTTCCAGAAATATTTGGTTCTTAATCCCAATACCCGGCGGGGGAAAATTCCCGTTTTGCCTCCTCTGTCCTGCGGAAGCCCATGCGATCATTCACTATTTTATATCAGGTTCCATAAACATTGCCAGCTTATCTAATGAAACGACGAAGCGTTTTTGACTATGATAGCATAAGTTAAATTTTAGCATCTTTAGCGAGTAATGTGGAGTACAAAAGTATTCTGGCGATGCTTTTCAAAATCAAATGACATGTCAACACCTCTTTAGTCTGGTGGGGGTGGATGCATCCCCTGCATCTCCCCCTGTGTACGCGCCTGGCCGTACAGTCTACCACCGCCTCTCAGATTGCTGAGCGTTAACTGTCATTACGACAATACCGTTTGTGCGTAAGATATGCGCGTCTCACAATCTATAAACTTGCGTGTGCGTGCGCGTGGTCACGTGACGGTTTTTAGCTAACACTTCGTGTTCCTTGCCGATTCCTGTCTTTTTCGTTTTTGTGCTCAGCGACGTCAGCCACGCAGTGTTCAAACATTTTTTTCGTATCGCGTGCTGTTTAATTCAGTAAAACAGACGGAGAAATAAACAAAGGCGACTGGTTCGTGAAGTGTGCAGTAAAACAAAATCGTGAAGTGCGCAGTAAAACAAAATGAGGAAAAAAATATACTGTAGTCTCATGAACTAATAGACAATAAATATGTTTTCCGCCAGTTGAAGTCGTAATAAAAGTATTTTAACTAATATTTCAAACCAGTTTTTAACTTCGTAATAATCTGATAACTTTGTTTCAGCGGTGCATACAAAACTATCGCATCATAAGAACAAACGCCAACTGAGGTTAAAAATATGTTTTTCAAGCTAGCATTGCCGAGTTTGTCTCCAGTTTCAAAAAATTAACTTTTTTTTTTGTAATTGTCTTCTCCAAATCTAACGATAGCTTACATTTTAAAATTAAAATAATTTAGCACAGAGCTTGGTCAAGTTTGGGTGCACAACGTGTGAGTTTCTGACAGTCAAAAGGCAACCATCTCTCACCACGTGAAGAGCCAAGAGGCATAACAATTTCACTGGTTCTTTGCTTAGCAAACATGATGTGACAAAGAAGAAGTTATAGTTGCACAGAAAAAATGCCAATGATCATTATGTACGTTAATGCTATTTGTGCCCAGCAAGGACAATAAAATATTAGTGCTGGAAATGCAACAGTTATTACTTAGACAAATTTTCAACAGATTCCAGTAAAAGTGTAACAATAGTCAGCTTTGGCTTGTGGTCGAGATTCGGGAAGCCCTAAGAAACCAAAATCAAAAGCATGAACAATATTTGTCGCACCTGATTTGGAAGACATTCAACCATTTTTCCCTTCTTTCGGCATTCATCGTTTGTTCGGGCATTAACGCACTCCCAGCATTTCAACGCTGGAACAAAATTGAAAATATTAGCGCTTTTATTAAAAAAAAATATTAAAATATAATAAAGTGTTGCCTTTATCACAATCTCACCATTTGTGCATACCTGGTCTCCAATGTTGCAATTCTGAGTTACAGTAATGTTCGAAAAGGCTACTTTTTGCTTGTTACACACCTCACAAATGGCAAAGAGAGCCAGAGAAAGAATCAAAGGAGGAATAAGAAATTTAGTTTGCTAACGGTAGACTCTAAAGATTTTAAATGAATAGCTATAATGATGATCTTGAAGCAGACACGTTGCTTCATTTGATGAACATCACTTGTTGCTGGGACATCCATGCGGCATAAGCTTATTCTTCGGACAACTTGGTATTTTAAAAATAAAAAACAAATAATCTGAACTTCAACACAGTCTTACCGTTTGTGTCATGAGACAACAAGAAAAGCACGATCGAAAAAACTGCAGTAACCCTCATCATCAAACCATTCAGCTGCCGTGAGCGTTCAGCAAGAATTGCCTCCCAGTAAAGACGATGCCTTTTATAGAATCCCACAATTAGTGTTTTGATCAGACTTTTTTTATCAGACGTTTTTGTTTTCTGATTGGCTGACTTGCGTAGTGTGAGCCATAAGTGTTACGCACGGGTAACCGTGTTTGAAAGCAATTATAAACACATCCAGGTCCTTAAATCGACTTTACAGGTTGATTGAGAAGATGCACAGTGTTTACTGTTGCGATTAAATGCAGCAAATCCGTTTTTAATTAATATTCTACTTTTACGAAATGCAATTCATCTACCTCAGGCTGCTGTCGACCACGTTCACAATCTGCAGAATGCGGAAAAACCGGTCGCACAAGAACTCCTCCACATTCCTGAGCACCTCCACGACATCTTTTGACCATTAAAAGGGGATTAAATGTGCCGTACGTTTTCAAGCAGTGCCGTGCACATCCACAGTGAAAGTTTCCGAAAATATTATAGAAGGCAGCAAATGATCACAGCTTTATGGGAAGATTTCCGCCGTTTTTATTAAATTTCGTTCAGTTCTCTGCTCAAACCACAACGTGTCGACGATGACTGGAGGAATTGTTTGCTGTGCGATACACATCGCCACGCAGCTGAATTGTGTAAAACCAATGCGGCTCTACAACTGAAAAGGAGCAAGGGTTTTCAGAATAATTTCGGATAGTTTGCAAGAACATGATGAACAGCACGACTACTCTTGACTGCATCGCAAGCAGCTCAACTGAGATTTTATTCAAGTTGTGAACGAAACATTCACCTACAAAACAAGTAACAACATTTTGTGTCCTTTTCAAATGCTACATTCAAAAATCGGTGTTTTTGGCGCTGTACAGTATTAAAGTATTGGTGTTTTTGGCGCTGTACAGTATTAAAGTATTGGTGTTTTTGGCGCTGTACAGTATTAAAGTATTGTAGCATCGGGCCATATTTGCATTATTGACATGCGCGGGGATGTAGTGCTATAGTGTTTTACCCGTGTGTAGGAGCCAACATTGAGGTTTCCCTGGTGTTGGAACCAATATTGAGGTTTGGGGCGTTGCCCAACGTAGAAGATGCTTGCAAGGAATGCTGTCGTTGCATGCAGAGATGCTGGTTTCCCCAAACGCTACCAACGAGGCAACCTAGTCGTTGCATGAGTACTGTTCTAACTCCCGACTAAAACTGCCCGATATTTTGATTGGCCAAGCTGAAGCAAGACGCTTGGCTCTCACCTGTTGATAGTTTGTTTCACAGATTTCGTCGTGCACAAATCTTCAGTTGCAAAAGGCTTCTGATTAGCAGCAGCAGAAATAGCTTTACGACGGCGCGACACCAGAAACAGCCAACGTGGTCCGTGCTCTAGCGGTACAAAACTCGACTCCATAAAACGTGGTGTCCACGCCGATTGCCGATGGACAAAAATTCGAATGCAATGCGAAACAAGGTTACGAGGTCACTGCGCGGACGCAGTGGAGCNCGCACANACGAATTCCCTTGACGCGAATGACAAGTTGATACAAACCAGACCTAACAAACAAGGTGTGGNAACAAGAACGCAACCAAAACACCAGGCTCGTCATTTTGAAACAGCTTCGGACCCATTTTAAAGAAAAACATAAAAAGGCGTGGGAACCCCGTTCCCACGCGTTCCCTCCCCGCTACACCCCTGGACATGCGCAACCACAGAAACGATATAATCAACGGCACAATGGATAACAACATACATAAAAGATTGTCCCCGGTCCTCAAATTTTTTGTATACCGGGCGCCAGGAAAGGAGTCTAGGTAAGAAATTAGCAAAGGCATTGGAAGACCCGGCCTAAAGTCGAACTCAAGACATACAGGCAGTGAAGGGGACATACTGATCAACAGACCCATAGCTGGTCTCGCAACGAAAGTCAAGTTGAAGAAAGTATACTTCATACCACAACGAAGCCTCAGCAAAATGCGCTTCGCAATTCAGGCATTCATTCCTTCACCAATCACATTGCGACAGGATACCTACGGCAAATCGGATTAAAGCACCAAACAACTTGGCACAAAAAATCTACATTTCACCACACTGCTCGCCTCTAAAGAGAAAGGGGGCGCGAAACATTAGTGAGAAGGAACTGTGTAGTATCTCTCAACAGGCATCCTAATCCGAGATGATCTTCGCAACTTTTTTGGTGTATCACTCCACTCAAGCGAAATCGAAGTATCTCGCTTTTTACTTCAAAGTTGTCGAAAGTTTCTTCACAAAAGACTTCGCGTTTTCTTTTGCCTGGTTAGTGTATGCATCCTTGCTGGAGAGTTCAGCACTTTCGTAAACTTCTGGACATTCCGGAAGTTCCAAATTTAGTACACTTAATTTCTCGGTGCGCAGACGGGAAGTCGTCTGCGTTGACAGTGATATGTCTCTTAGTGGCACGGTCGTTTCTCTTCCTGTAGGAGAGTGAATTCAAGCGTAATTTGGCGTTGCATGTACACGTTCCTCAACTTTACCTTCGCTCGGATCACACTTCCAGTAGCGTCAATGACGTTTGATGTAAACCGGCGCTGCTAAATTAACCACGAAATTGCAGGGAGTCAGACTCAGCGACAACGATGGAGGATGGCCAGCTATAAATAAACAACCATCTTGCGAGAGAAAAACTGCGATTTGGCGAGCAGAAAAGGACAGGAAAATTGGTTTTCCTAATTACGAAGATTGTGACGCTTTAATGTTTAAAGAAATGCAGCTGTTTGAAAAACAATGCATGTGCCGGTAGATGTATCCAACGTATATGTTGGCAAAGTAGGAACAGAAAGACAGGTTATGTTATTAAATTCCGTAATATGCGTGGAATCAGTGACCAGCTGCTGCTAGACACAATTGGCATAAAATGGAAGAACAACTGACACCGCAAGTTCAACCCAGTGCATCAGAAATTTTTTTTGATGCAGTACATGGGTTATGCTCACCTGCGATTCAAGACACGCAAATTAACCCTTAAAAATTGTTAAACGGTGATATTAACGACATACAGATAAGCTTGTGATAATCTGGTGATAATATCAGCGCTGCACGGATTAATACATCGTTTAATTGATCCTGAATCCGACCGGTGAAAAATTGACAAAAACGGCCCAAACGAGTTTTGTCAAGACAGCAGTCAACAACCTCAAGACCTGCTTAACTGGATAGAACGCAAGGTTTCATGGACGTAGGAAGGATTTTTTAGGAGGGCAATATTTGTTTTTTTCAAGTGGTGACCAAAACAATGTATCCAGTGTGGGCCCAACAGTGGGAAAGTTAATTTTATAAACATCTAAACTAAACAAAAGATATTTTCCTGCTAAAAAGTCAATACTGAAACATCAAATTTCAAAACTGGAGTGACCTTGGCCCACTGACCTCTTCCGACGCCCAAGCCAGGCTTAAACACTAGGTATGTAAAAGCCAAGGCACGCGTTATACATTGTGGAGCTGCACATATGAAACCATGCAAGGTCGGATTGAGACAAGTTAAGGCCCCAGAGCAGCCTTTGTATGGATGCCCTCAGTAGCAGCGCCTTAAAGAAATATTGTTTAAGCCGCNATTATGCCACGTGGAAAGTGTGACAGACCAGCATTGTCATGTCACAAGGCCTCTTGCCTCAGCGAAGGAATTCGTACAGTAGGCCTATATAACAAGGGTTGCCAGCCCAGGCTCGTGAGCCGCATTGCGGCTCTTTGCCCGGTTTCTTGCTGCTCTTACGTAATTGCCAGAAGTCCAACTAAATAACATTTATAAAAATAAATGGCTTGTAAAGTTCTGTAATTGTCATGTTGGTGCGTGACATTTACAATAAATCAGCTGAGTAGAGGTAAGCGTGTGAGTGAGAAATAGATGGGGTGATGTTCATGTGTGCCCATGTGTATGATGTGGCTTTGTGCGGTAACACAGTAAGAAATGTGGCTCTTGTTCTCTGACTGTTTGGCTACCCATGATATATAAGGTGGCCCAAAAATAGGTATACTGTTTGTAACTATATTTTTACGCTTTCAATTTTACTCTTCAATGCTCGTCACATTACTTAAAGAAGTACCAAAGCAAACCTGACTCCAAAGCAGAGCTGACTTTGATGAACTGTTCTATTGGCAAGAAATCTATTTTTTGGCCCAAACCAATATATCAACTGCATACCCACATTTCGGCCACCCATATTGAAATATTGACATTTCTAAAGGTGATTTTTGTCTTTTTTAGTTGGGACCCACAAAGTTCACTTTCGCCCAAATAATGTTTTTGTGCTGTTGGTGGCAGTTTTCCGTCAATAGAAAGCAAAAAAAGGAAAATATGACAGAAATTTCAAGAAACATAAACTTTTTTTGTTTTCTAAAGCTTTTGTCATTAAACTATTTTCATGAATATTCACGTTAAACATATCAAACCAATCTTAATCAGGAGCCCAAGGTTCATGACTGTGGGAGCCCTTAGTTTGTGGAGGCCTCTAGGCAGGTGCCCACTTTGCCCTTCCCTAAATCCAGCCCTGTATAAAACCACCATTTCCAAGCTAGTTGACCAACGTAATGATTGAAGGAAGTTGTCTTCAAATATGACTGCCGGATATATATCAACTTGAAAGGAATAAGATTTCATGGTGGATGCGTAGAGTTACGTGAAATCGATTTTCTGTTAAAACAATTTTTCTAAATGATTCGACTTCGACACCTTTGTCATGAAAGCAGGGCCTAGTCGATTGATTCCTCGAAAGCTTGCAGCAAACCTAGAGCTTATGATTGCCATGTGGAAGGCACTTTAACCGATTACAATTACTTTGTTTACTGGCAAGCATTATTGTGTATTACATGCTGCAGCCAATTGATGTGCACAATGAGGCGAACTTTTTCCCTAGATTTATTGATCACTTAATGTGGATAACCCTTTCAGAAACATTTAATGGACTCACCCGATAGGCACTAATTTCATCATTCCACGTTTCGCTAAGCTTCGCAAACTAACCAGAGGGGAAAAGTAGAGTACCTAGAGCAATGGTCCTTTACCGGGGGAGCGCGCCCCAGGGAGCATCAATACATTTCCATGGGGGCGCGAGGCTTTACGCGCCCTACAACATGGAACTTTTGATCATGAAATTTATCAATAAATGCATGTGTCTTTTCAACTTATTTAAAGTCAGGAGGGCTTGAAACAAAGAACGATTGCATAAAGGGAGCCGTGGTAATAACAGTGGTTGAAGAAGCCATGGTACCCCCGAAACAAATTTCTAAGATTTTTACTGAAGCTTTATGTCAATTCTCAACGGTTAGAAAATAAACAGTCGAACTCAAGACGACGTCAGTGACTAACGACGTCATTGACTGGCCTCTCCCGAACAAAATCCTTGGCTGCGCTGCTGGCAAAAACGTTAAGAACCACTGGATTAGAGGTCATCCATTGCATACTGAAAAATGGTTTAGCAACACTGTTGAAGGCATGATCTTTCATGTAAACCGGTCCTGGCCGACTTAGCCACAAGGCAGAGAGAGACGCCGATGGAGGATCGCCAGCTATAAAGAAACAACGTATCATGCGAGGGAAAAACTGATTTGCCGAGCAGATAAGGATAGGAAATTTATTCTTCCTAATTGCGAAGGTTATCACCCTTCAATGATGAAAGAACTGCAGCATTTTGCAAAAATGAATGTGCCGCTAGATAGCAAAGATGAACGGATTTATGTTTGTTATAGCGATAATTATGTTTCACCGAGCGAATGGTCTGGTGGTAACTGCGCATTTGCGTACCGTACACGGAACACTGGTCATAGTCTCAAAATTTAAATGTTCAAAAACAAAGTAAAATAAATGCAAAGTAAAATCCTGACGGACGTGAGAAACACCACTGAATCAAACTTCAATAAAACAATCTGTATTCCCTCAACTGAACCGAAAGTTGCGAAGAAGTTCAAAACAAAATTATCAAATCAAATGCAAACATATATAGGTACGCTTGTTGCAATCTGGTTATAACGTCAGCATTGCACGCATTACTGCATTTTTCCTGAAACCTATCAAAAGCAAAATTGGCGATAACGGCCCCAACGAATTTTTGTCAAGACAGCCGTCAATAATGTGAAGACCCGCTAAACTGGAAAGATCTCCAAGCAGTGGAGAGCCAGTTGCAAATTAGTCCCTTGAGCAGCGCTATGTCAAAACCTATCCAAGCTAAACTAATAATTCATGTACAACTTAGGAGAAAATAACTTTAATGAACTGCCAATGCAAAATAAGTGAAAACTAACTTTATCTCTTGCTAGTTTTTATCATCAACAAAGCGAAACAAATATCTCTTCTTTTAATGTGATGGGAAAATATTTATGATGTAATTCACCTGTTTGATGTAGTTGCCGTACTTGCATCAACGGTAGTATGCGACAGGGTGTGCAACCTGCAGCCCGCGGGCCAAATGCAATACAACAAAGTGGATTTTGATGCCGGTCACTCGTACCAGACAGCCTGTGTGAAACGAAGGCGGGGTCCGCGGTCTAATCTGTTTAACTGCATTTGGCCCTTCAGTAAGAAAGGTTGCACACACCTGGTATACGACAATATGTGAAACCGGCAGTCTCATTAATGCTTGTGATTTGCATCCCGACGATCACACAGCCCCTGGTGGTTGCTGTACAGGCTCATCATTTTAATAGCCAGTCTCAATGTAATCAATTTGGTGCTTTCACCAACATCTCATAGGTGGAAGCAGTGCGTAGAACTAACTGCTTCCCAACACTCCCTCTGCCTTCACTTCTAATAAGAACTAATTTATTGGAATCTGACACCGTCCTTCTTCATTATGACAGACAGCAAGTGACATTAAATCTGAAGAGGCTTTTTAAGATCGAGCAAGCAAGCGTTAAACTTATCGAGATTATCCCCGGTTTTTCTGGTCGAAACTTTAAATTAGACTCTCTTAACCCAGTCTTCACAGACATATATAACATAAACTGACACATCAGCCTTCCTTCGTTTCAACTTTACACAACCTGTCTTAAGCAGCTTTCACCAAAACGTTTTAACGTTGAACTAGAAACCAGGGTTGCCAACCTGTTTCCACCAAGAAAAGCCAGACCGTGTCTCAAAAAAAAGCCAGAAAAAGCCAGATAGCAGTTTTACGGCATATACACATAATACATGCATAACCAAACACAAAATAGACATTTTGTCAAATTAAACTCGTCAGAAACATCGATATAACACAAGTATGTACTTTCCACGATGGGTGTTAGCAAGGAATCGATCAACCAATTTTTAATAGGAAATAGATTTCACGTAAAATTACGCATCCTCAGTCCTGAAAATTGCAAGCAAAGCTTATGGGTGATAAGTTGAAAGGCTGAAGTAACAGCAGAGAAAAAACAAACTCAAGACTACAATCAAAATTTCGTAACACAAGCTCAAAATCATAACGTCTTAACAAACTGACTGACGTCAAGAATACTAGTGGCGACAAAAAAAAAACTGACTCATGAAATAAGTGTTTACTCAAAAAATACGTTCACTCAAATAAAAGACTGAAACGTCTAACTAGTTGATGCTAATGGCTGAAAAAATTCTCCAACTAAAAACTAACTCTTGGTGAAATGACTAACAACGATAGAGAAAAAAAGTAAGGCATGTGCGGGCAGTAAGTCTCTGGGGTACGCATTTAAACCTCCA
>JGI24159J19872_10008254_pt1 | contig 13637 bp, 9 predicted proteins | sample Ectturendosymbi4_FD_19872 | JGI IMG/M metagenome (IMG submission 19872) | reverse complement strand
TTATCATCTTTAAATAAACAAATTAATTAATTATCTAATTAACTAATTAGTAAATATTTTTACTAACTTAGATCATAACTTTTGAACCCGAAACCTCAACAGGTCATCCAAAGTATCAAAAGACTCAGATTGTGGCCTAGTTTCCAATAAAAACTTCAGCAAAATACTACCATCTAATGGTTGGCGCCCAGGGCCAGGTGAAGTTGGCCAAGGTGGCCAAAAAATCCTCCACTTATGACGTCACTCACAAAAAACCCGTACCCCCAACCAAAAATTTTTTCGAGTGCAAACTACAAGACTTGCCGCATCTTTTGACACTTCAACCAGGTCCGTAACCCATACAGGAGTGGAGATATTCCTGCGCAAAACCACGTGCGATCCAGCTGTTTTTTGTGAACCGCTTGAATTAACCCGAACGTCAAAGTGTTAACTAGCATCAGATTAAAGCAGTCATGCTTATCTTATGGATCCTAAGCCTAGTATATAACTGGTATTACTACCTGCCAGTTCCCCTTGCCCTCTTACATTTTGCTTAATGTGAAGTAGATTGTGTGTTAAGTTTTGTCAGCTTCTCTTGATAAGTTGTTATTCTTCTCAGCTGACTTCTAGCACTTTGATTATTTGATAAATTGTTCTCAAATATAGGATGCTGGACTTAAAAGTAGTGTTTTGAGATGTATATATTCCTAAAATACAGCAACTGCGTACTTCAAGGAAACTAGTAATTACACTCACAAGTGGAACCTGGTTTAATAAACCTGTCTCAAAGGGCATCTAGGTTAGTGCTCTTTAACCTTTTTGTCATCGTGGAACCCCTGATATACTCCATGTTTGTCATGGAACCCCCATTAACAAAAATTTAATAAACACGAATTACTTGTAAGAAACTAAAATATTTCGTTATTAGACACTTCAACAAATAAACAGTTATTACAGAAGTTAAAAAGCAACAAATTTAATGACTCAGTTGTTCTTGCATTTGTTGAATGTAGCTGCTACATTCAGAATTTGGTCATCTGGCAAAAAGAACCCGTGTCTCAAATATGTGTCATCTCATTTAACTTTGGTAATTGAACTACATTTGGCCCGCTTCGGAGGTGGTACCTCTTGTACATTTGAACTACATTGCTCATTGCCATCCACACCTTTGCTGTTGTTAATATTTTGCTTCACATAAAAAATATGCTATTTTGCTTCATCTGGCTGGACTAAATAGCAAAAAGTTGGTTTCACATTGTTTTTACTTTATTCCCACAAAGGCTGAACAGTAGCTCTAGTCTGTAGTACTCTATACTCAGTCTACTCTACTGTGAACTGTACATCGGCAACACAGTATAACTGTGATACAACAATAACGTTCTTCTTAGTTGCACAACAAGTGATGCAACAACTATCAACATTTCTTTTTTGGCTCTTAACTGCACTTAGTAACTAACTTAACTAGTTGGAGTCTGAATGCAGCATGGTGATCTAAAAAATTTAATAATAATGATGCATCAACATAATGAAGCAAGAAATCATTTCATTTCCCCTAAAAAATGAGGAACCATCACGGAACCCCGCTACATATTTTGTGGAACACTAGGGTTCTGCAAAAACCTTGCTGAAAAGCACTGATTTAGGTAATAGTCATAAGCTCCCTGTCTTGAGATGTACCACATTTTTAGGCACCATAGCAAAACTTGCTGGAAACATGTGACACAAGGTGATAATGCAGCAATGGCAATATATGCTATCTCTACACAACCATTGATAGAAGCACTTAGCACCAAAACTGCAAATGATGATGTAAAACAAGTATGGTTTGCGGACAATAGCTTTGCAGTTGGACCTCTGGAAGGTGTTAAAAATGGAGGTACTAACTAAAGGCCAAGGGGCCAGACTTTGGGTACTGCCCAGTGCCCACAACCTGCAAACACCATTCTCATAATAAAAAACAAGAGTTTTTGGAAATCTGCAAGAAAAACTTTTTTTAAAACTGGCATCAAAATCACAGATCAGGGTGAACACTACCTTGGAGCAGTAATTGTGACAAAATCATTTAGGGAACATTTCATCATAAACAAGGTTGAGGGTTGGGTAGAAGACCTTTAGCTGCTATCTAAATATGCACAAGACGATCCTCAAGCAGCATATTCGACATTCACCTAACGAATATGCTCCATATGGACCCATTTCTAAAGAACAATACTGAACACAAGTGTTTTATTGAACCACTGGAAAACACTATCAGAGACCAGTTGATTCCTGCTCTTATAGGATGAGAAGTGATGTAGGAAGACAAATACTAGCTCTTCCTCTCAGGCAAGATGGCTAGGTCTGACAAACCCTCATAACTGCCAAGAAAGAATATGATAAATCCATTCTGATCACTTTTAAGCTGTTTAGAAAAGTTATTGTTTAAATTTAAACCTAGCTTAACTTGCCCATTGTTACATTGGTCTTTTTATTTTGATCCTTCAGTGATAAAAAACATAACTTGCTAAAAACAGATTAAACCTAATTATTTGGAAATCAAACATGCAGATGATCCTTTTATAAATTATATATGATACAAAAGTTTTTAAAAAGTCAATCAGCATAAGTCATTAACACGTTGGGAATCAAACATTGACCTGCTATTTTCATGCCACTTTGCAACTCCATAACTCACCAGTCGATTGTCAATTGTGCACCAGTCGAGTCTTCTAGTTCGCAGTGAAAAAAATTTAGGTTTTCAGTTTTGGATATTCTGTAGGTGACGTCATAAATGGGTTAAGTTTAAGTATTTTTGTGCCAAAGTTATTGGGCCCTAGCCTAACCGCAAAGTGGAAAAATTTCGCTTGAATTTTCAGGGGAAACGCGGCTAAAATCTGAGTCTTCTCAGCATTTGGCTTTCTAAAGTTTCTGATTCAGAAATTAATCAATCTTTGATAAAATTACCAATTTTATAGTTGTTTGGGCATAACTGCATGAGATATGGTTGGGAAATACATAGATTGCATTCTGCTTACTGTGCATGCACAAAGAAAAATTCAGAACACACAGAGCCTTATACAATATGAAAATCATCAAGACATAGAAACATTGATAATTGTCAACAATATATGAGCCAGTTCCATAAAAAAACATTCCAATTTGTGTTTCAGAATATGCCAAATGAAAGAATCAAGACTAGCATTAAAAAAAAACACAGGAAAATACAGAAAATATCAGATCATTAAAAAACAGATCAAGGCATGACAGACTAAAGACAAAATCAGAAAGCAATTGAAGGCAAGGGGACACAAACATTAAATCATAAACACAACAATCATTTATATGACACAGATGATGGTGGGCAAGCAATGGGTGAACATGGCCTTATATATCAACCAGACAGATCACATCAATAACTTATTAAATGAAACAATTCAGTAAGACTCCAGTCCAAGGCGCAGCTTAAGAGAAAGGTCTGTCATGGTATTCAGGTTGAACCCTCACCCTGTGTCAGACCGTAGTGTATTAATCCCATTCCCCCTAGCTTGAAAGAAAAGCTAATATCACTAATAATGCAAGGTTGGATATTTCCTGCTTGAGGGCTCTGGAACCCCGTGGGAAGACATATTTTGATATAAGAATCATACATCCTGATCTTAGCTCACACTCCTATTGCAACTGGCTTCTGGACAGGTGCCATTGAAACTTTTCACAGGTTTCTAGCAAGCCAATGAGTTTTTTTCAATAAAAACATATAGAGTCATAAAAAAAAACAGATTACAATGCAAAACCACAGCAGTAACCAGCATCTACTGCCAAACTTTTTAAAGCATGAAATGCTGCAGTGGTAAAATTTTTGATAAGCTAGGGCTTCCTGGACTCTCCTGTTCTAGAAATGCAGACTGCTTCTCCAGACATTCAACCATCAAATCAACTCCATTCTTAAAAGGTCATTAACTCGCATCAATCTCCCCTCTTCCTTGGAGCCCGTCGTATTGACAAGGGTAGAGATGGAAAAAGACTTGATGGATTAACCTTGGGCCCCTGGTATAAAGGTCTAGCCTAATCCTAGCATGGGATGCAACAGTTGTGGATACTTTTACTCAGTGCCTTTACAAACACAGCACCATTCTGGCAGGCATTGCAACAACAAAGGCTGAGGCTGCAAAATGTTAAATTGCAATGACCTCCATAACTACTGCTAATGCTTTCAACCAGTCACAGTTAACACCACTAGTGTATATGGCAAGTCCACCACCCCTTTTTTTCAGCAGCTTTGCAAATAAACTTGTTCATATGTTGGGTGATCCCAGGGAACAACAGTGGTTCCACTAACACCTATTACTGGTTGTAATCAGAGAGAATGCTGCCAGTATATTGCCTGTGTGCAAATTTGACCTGATTTTACTCATTCCAAATGCACTAAATAAGCAGATTACTCCCCGCCATTTGCCTTTGCTTCAATCCATAGTTATGTCTTTCCAAATGTTTGTTTTTTCTGTAAATTTTTTTGTCCCCTTGTACAGTGTCAACTAACCTTGACTACTGCATAACCTATGATTAATGATGAAGCTACAACGTTGTGATATGTTCCATTTCGCTTTGAACTTCTGAGGCGTATTTATAGCACAAAAAAAAGATCTACTAAGCATCAGTGGGTTGCAAAACAAGCTAGTGAACTGACTTTGCCAATGGACTTGTGTTTGTCTAAAGTTTTATTTCATAGTAACATGGACTTGTTTGCATTTGTATGAGTGATCTGGTAGCATTTAAAATAACTAAAAGGCAGGGTTCATTTCACCATCAGAAACAGCCATCTGACAAGGACAATATATCATGCTTGGATGAGCAAATCATCCTTGTCAGGTTGATGTGAAACCCTAAACCCAAACTCTAAACCTAAACCATGAACCTAAACCCAAACCATGAACCTAAACCCAAACCATGAACCTAAACCCTAATCCTGAACTCTAAACCTTCGCCCTAAACCTAAACACTGAACCTAAATCTTAAAAAAACTAAAAGCAAACCGTGTAAAACAAACCTAAACGCAAAACTGTAGAAGTTCATAAAAAATATAGAAAAAATCACATGAAAACCACTCCAACGATGAAAACAGTAGCAATGGTAAGAGCTGAACCGACCAGCACTCGCACAGCTGCCATCACATCTCTTCGACTATGTTAGCTGTCCCGCTAGTATCAATCAGTGTGATGATGACAAACTCAGCATTATATCTGGAGAAAAGTAGATACAGTTATATGAATGGTTCCAATGGCAAAGTATATCCAGCAGAGGTTTTGCTGCTCTCAGCAAAATAAACACTACAACATATACTAACTAAAATCTTCATTCTTACACACTGTCCAACTATAGCCGTAGCCAATGTATGAAATGCGAGTTGTTCAACATTACCATTTAACCTTAAACTGCTGTGTATACCACTTAATATTTTTCTTGGGCTTGCTTCATTTGTAGTTAGTATCTCAATTATTTGAACTAATTCCTTAGCTAATATTTAGAGCAGCTATGTTCAACACAAATGGCTCACTGATCCAAAAAGTATGTCACTGTCTTGACCAAGGAAGGTCACACATTGATTGAATTAGAATTGCTTACTTTGAATCTACCAATTTAAATTTAGCTTCAGCTACTGAAACTGTTCAAATCTTAACATGCAATGGTAACATAACAGACATGATGAAGTGGCACTGAGGACCACTTACATCAAAAATGTAAGGAAATGGCTTCAGGTCCGTTGCGCACGACATATACTTTATTTGAATAAAACACTGAGTTTGTCATGTCACTAGCACCGATCATCATGGTAGGGTAGCAGAGAGGCCTTTATGTCTGCTGTGTCACGTGTGTGAATGGTGCTCAGTTCGGCTCTCACGTTCTTGGCAACTTTCGTTTTGGTAGTAATAAGTTTTCAAATATTAAGGTCCACAGGTGGACCTGTACTACAAGCTGTAGCCACTGCCAAAATGTAAAATTCAAGATTATCAAAACAAGGACAGGTTCAGTTGTCAGAATGCAGGATACTTTTACCACAGCAAAAGCCAAACTGGGCTGCACAAAACCCTCGACTCAACTGGGTTGGACATAGCTGATTTAGAGTTTATGATATCAGTTGCTTGTTGATCAGTTAGGCTATGAAGACTATACAGTGATAGGCTAGGCCAAAGGGAGGCTTAAAAGGCAACCAGGGCAGATAAAACAACAAGCTAACCTACCCAACGCCTCACGAACACATGGATAGGCCTAAATGAGACTAGAAACTAAAGTTAATCAACCATACGCTACCTCAAATCAACGCTATGCAGATGGATCTCAAAAATCCCAGTTTTTTGAAGAAAAATGCAAAAAGGCATTAAAACACAAGATCCAGCACTGTAGCGCAGGTTTGGTTGTTATCAGCCTACAGCTGTGCAGCCAGATCCTCCAGTCTGCCAAAACGCGGACCTGAGCGAAACACAGCAAAACCGCCAAGAAAATCAAGGTAACGAACTCAAAAAAAGAAACAGAAAGTGACGTAAATCGAAAACAACACTCCGAGAGAAATACTTTCAAGAAAAGGCAACATTTCAACAGTGCATGAAATTATCCTTCACATGCTTCAACAAAATATAAAAAGACTTTTGCCAATCGTCCAGCATACCGCTTCGATCTTGACTCTTCGATCGCAAATTTTTCTCGGGGCAATAGATTTATCCCAAAAGAGAGAGCGACATTTATCGAAATTTTAAAGAATACTTCCGGAAAATATTTTCATAAAAACATAACACCACAATGGTGCACGAAATTCTCTTTAACATGTTTAAAAAAATATAACAAGACTTTTGCTACTCGTCCAGCAGACCACTTTGAACGCTGTATTTCAATCGCAAATTTTTTTTATTACACCAATGGACGTCCACCTCTACGGTCCAGCTCAGGGGTTCCCAACCAGGGGTACATGTACCCGGCGGGGGTACATTTGCCTATCCGAAGGGGTACATTTAAGGTTATCAATAGAAGATAAAAACATATTTGCATATTATTTATTTACAAATATTTATAGATATATCAGTTAATATTAATTTCAAAAGTCAATATATGCTTATTGTTAAATATACCTATGAATAATCAAAACAAAATATTTTGTGATAAGAAATTTTAGGGGTACATGTTCATCGATCGAAATTCTGAAGGGGTACATGCTTATCTGTTGAAATGCTTTAGGGGTACATGCTCATCTGTCGGAATGCTGAAGGGGTACGTGGTAAGAGAAAGGTTGGGAACCCCTGGTCTAGCTTTATTTTACCAAAAAATACATTGTTTCAACAATTTTGTGGCTGTTATTTCACATGTTTGGATTGCTTCCTCATGTTCGTTCTCTTACCTCTTGTTCGATTTAGGAGTGAAACAATAACATGTCAGAAAGGCAAAAGTTGCTTGTTTTCTGCTCTGTTAATGGAGCTGCAGGGTTGTTTGCAATATGCAGAGGTGGGCAGCATTCGCAGTAAGATGAGCGGACTGTCAAATTTTGCGATCCAGATCCCGTCCTGAATTTTAAAACTCAGTCCAAGTCCAACCGCAGTCCAAAAATTTTTCAAATGTTCATTCCTCAAAGTCCTAGTCCAAATGGAGTCCAAAAAATTTGAAAAATGCGGCTTTTTCACAACAAAATAACGCATTTCTTTTCTATTAAAAAAGTCTAAATCAGGTCCTGTTCCTAATTTCTTGAAGCGATTCACAGTCCGGACCCAATCTAAATTCAACAAAATTCGTCGCAGACCGGACCCAGTCCAATCCAAGTCCAGACCAATGCTCGTCTCTGCTGGGCAGCAGAGATGATCACTATCCGGTTTGCCGGTTGGATATCCGGCAGGATAGTGAGTTTGCAACCGGATACTGATATCCAAAAACTGCTTTCAAACGGGAACCGTATAAGGATCCGGACATCCGAAACGCTTTTATCGATATTTCGAGGATTTAGAGTTTTGGAAAAAGTTGCACATTGCACAATCATTCATTTATTATCATCAGAAGCATCTTTTCATCCTTCTGTGCCATGTCTCCCAGTTTGTCTATGGTGTAATCTAATCTCTGTACCGTAGTGTATTAATCCCATTCCCCCTGTTAATCTGCTAATTGGACACGCCAGGTTGGTCAGCATGAATCTTTTCCTGGTGTGGCAAGATAGGGCTCATTTTAATATAAAAAAAACTATACATTTTAATATAGGCCTATACATTTTAATATTGTTTGCTGCGTACCTGGACTAAGGCTAGCTAGTGTAGGCCTACTGTGATCTGTAGCCTAGTCTAGACTAGCTAGAGCACTCTAGCTCTTTTAATATCGTCTGTAGTCTATATCAGGCCTTGCAGTCATCACACGTATTTCTACGTGAGCCTGCATTGACTGGTTGCTGGATGACACCAGGGGAGATAGCATTTTTCTTTCTTAAACATGATATGAAAAATTGTTGTTTGGTGACATTGACTTGTTAAACTTTAATTTTTAGTTAGTCATTTCAATACGAATGACATATTTTAAGCCTGTGTATTGTTTTGAATGCTCTTTGGGTTAAGAGACTAGCACTGCTATGTAGTTAGGTTTGGTTAAAGTGCAACAAGGGTAGGATTAATAAATGAAATTATGAATGTGAACTCATGGATGGTGTTAAAATCTAACCATTGTTACCAAAGAAAGAAATGGCTAATGAAAAGCTTGATGTGGCAACAGAACCGTCACCAGAAAGTCTTCTATAGGGAGATTTTACATTTATGCAGTGGGGCTTGACATTTTGAACAAATATCACTGTTTTATATTGCTTCGTATTTCAATTTGGGAGGGCTTGGAGCTTTGTTTTGGAGGCGCTAAGCCCACCAAAGCCAACCCCGTCGCGATGGGACTGTGTGACAAAACTTCAGCTTCCTTTTTAATGCAATTTACTCGGAAAACTACTCAGGTTACACGATATGTCAAGCTTGCAAGATATGATATGTCAAGCTTGCAAACTTTCTGTTTATAAGCATGACAGGGCCCAAAGTGGCACAACGCATTCAGGTAGTGTCTGCTTCATGAGGCAAAACGTGTGCTGGGACATTCTGCCTTCATTTGAACACAGTTGGTTGAAGTGATCATGTGACAAGTACAATACGCAGAGACAATTGGTTGGGGTTTAAGAGTTTATGATTAGGGTTTAGGATCAGGGCTTATGGTCAAGGTTTAGGGGTTCAGTGTTTAGAGTTAGGGTGTAGTGTTGAGTTCGTTTCGGCTCCTCAACATGAAACGTCTTGTGATCCTGAAATAACAACGAAAGAAGACTTCGATTATCTAATATAACAAAAGAACTCAAGTTGGAAGTACTGATGAGTTCACGAAGAGCCAAACGAAGTTGAACAAAACAATGGATAAAGACATCAACGCTATTAGAACATTATCATGTACGATTATTTGGTGTATTCAGAAAATGCATTGTGCATATTTATTCAGGAGGAGAATAACTTGCGATAACGTATAATTTATTTGTAATAATATCCACGTCGAAAATCCTAACAAAATTCACGATAAAAACGATAATCACTGAAGCGTAAACTTTAAATCTTGATTTCGATTTTAACGCAAATTCTGTGATTGAATGTGTGATACTAGATATTGCACAACCGATTGCACAACCACCAAGTAACGCGGTCGAACTCAGGCCAGACTCAGGGCGTTACGCGTTGTGTTTTCTTCTCGACATGAAACTCACTAGTCAATCAGTTGATTGCGTGGGCTACCAGTGTCAACACCTAAACCAGAAGTGGAGTCTTACCTTTCTGGCTTAGGTCGAATTGAAGAATGGCTAGTTGGCGAACTTGTGGGGTTTGGCGAATTCGTGAACCAGAATACACTTGTAGCTGGCTACTATTCTAGAACGGCTAAACTAACGGAATAACCGAAGGTATAGCCAATAGCTTTAAGCAGGTCGTAGTGCAACTGCTTAACAATTTGGGTTACTCTCTCTCCTATCTCGTCCTTATGATACGATAAAAATGCATATTAACTCGTGATTACTGTAATAAAGTTTGTGTATGTTAAAATGTATTGTAAAGCCCTGTTGAAGTAAATATCGCGGTGCTTAAAATTATACCAATAAAACCATGAGTGAATACAATTCTTGTTGTGATAAACTGAGCAATGTCGAGCTAGACCGGCGGGTCCAGGTTTCTTAAGTGTTAACTTGGGCGTGCCATGGACATTCCTATAGACCAGTGCTCTTGTGGAATTGTCCTAAATGTGTGATGGTTTGCTTCTTTTAGAAGTGAACTGCCACATTAGCCTGCAGTTCACTTGATGCAAACAAGAAGCTGCTAACTGCATACTATCCCTGAAACCATGACAACCATCATTCATGCATGGGACTGAGCGGTTACAGATGTCATGGTCAACTACGCAGGACATGCGTTCCAAACTTGCCACGTGACTACTCTACTTCAACCAGTCGCGTTCAGCTTGAGACAAAATAACTTTAGCAGTTATTTTGTCTTATGAGGCTCAACGTAATAGCCTCCTACATTTTTGCTACCAATGATGGAGTCTCGAGACTTGATCTCCGTCTCGAGACACATCTCGAGAGCTGTTTTGTCGAGTCTCGGTCTCGAAGATCTCAGGTTTCGTCTCGGTCTCGAGCTCTTAGTCTCGAGACTTTCCATGAGTCATTTTTTGTGTGAAGTCCTGCAACAAGCAGCTCCTTCAAAAACGGGTTTACAAAGTAATTGTTCAAAATTAAGCCGTTCAAAGTGGCTAGTGGTTAAGCTTTCTTTGTTGTGATGCTGTGGAGAAAACAATTTGCCCTCTACCTTGTTTAAAATTTGTGCTGAATTCAATAAAAACAGTGTGTGTACCAGTGAAACCGCTGCGCATAATTTCTGCAACGCTTGCAAAGAGACGTTAGGAGTAGCCCTGTACTTTGCTAAGGACTATCTTTCAACTGTTTTTGCAAGCAGTTTTGTTATGAAAACCCATATTCAAAAGAAGTGGGAGAGTGCCAACAAGTTTTTCTTATGAGAAGCCAAACAAAACGAGGTCTTTTCTTCGAAGTTCTTTTCAAAGCAGTCTGTTAAAACCAGGGACGCCGGAACGTCGGTAAGGCAAAGGGGGCAGTAAAAAAGTTGAGGGCAATGGAAATTTTGAAAAACAAAAAAATCGTTACCAATGCTTGCTACCGTTCAACAACAATGTTGACCCATAAATAATAAGAGAAAGTATAGAAAATTTTGTTTCAATTCGATCTTGATCAACCATAAAAATACCTATGATGCTGTTATGAAAGAGACACCTCCGCCCCCGTTGTCTTCCTTCTGGAAAATCAGGGGGCAGTGATTCCGCTCTCCGGCGTCCCTGTTNACCGCTATCAGCAGTCACTGCATTACCTGCCAAGATGTCTGCGTTCAACAGACACATGCGGCAAAACGTCTAATATCGTAACTTGAAGCGAGCATCAGGAGATTTGTTGCCATGTTATTGTTACACAATGAAGACCAATAGCAAGAGTCCTTTCGCAGGTTTGGCAACCTGTCTCTGCAGGCCAAGGAGTGGACATAAGTGAACTGCAAGCTCGCCACTGCATGCAGAGGTGGATCCGGCCAGTAAGCTTAAGGGGTCGATTTCAGTAATAGTTGGTATTCAAGTCTCATTACGGTTCACTACTGTAAGAGAAATGAAGTACACTTTACAACACTGCTGTGAAAAAGCTAAAAATGGCATTATATACGTGAATAATGTTTTCCGCATTGTACAAATCATAAGGCAAAAGCACTGCTGGAACTATTTTGCCTTCAACCAATCATATTTGGCTAAAGGCAATATAGCTCCAGTTGTGCTTTTGCCTCATGAGGCAAAATAAAATTACATGATTTTATTTTGGCGGATCAGGACTGGATCGGACTGATGATTTTCAAAAATTTTACGGATCATGACTGGATCGGATTCAATTTTATCGGATCAGGACTGGACTCGGACTGAAAAATTTCACAGTCCGCTCATCTCTGCTATCTTGCTGTTCAAACTGTGTCCACCTTTGTCCACACATAAAGTTGAGTTCGTATTACTGGTAGCAACAGCAAGGTGAGTGAAGTTGAGTGTTTAATGTCCATGCCTGCTGTGCGAGTGTTTATCAATTCTGCTCCCTCGATTTGCTTTGGCTTGGTTAGCAGAGATTACACCTTTGATGGGAGCGCTTTTTATGTACTTTTCAAAAAGTTTCGGGTTTAGGGTAGCCTATAGGTTTAGGTTTTGTTTAAGGGTTTAGGTTGGGTAGTATCTATTTTACCGGCGATATTCTGGCGGCAACAGATCAGCTGGAGCTATTGTGCCAGTGGTCGAAAATTCGGTCTCATGGCATGACGTAATACCAAAAGAAAGGTCACTTTGTCCGGAGAATGCCGTCCTGCTCGTGGTGTAACAGTTAGGTGTTACAGCTGCTATGCTCATGGTTTTCGGTTCGACTCTCACCTTGCCGACTTTCATTTTGTTTTTTTTCTTGGTTTTTTTTCAGGCTCCACTTAGGCGTTACATTTAGGGGTTTGTGTTGCTTGTTAGGTTAGGGTTAGGTTACGATTAGGGTTTGGATTAGGGTTAGGTTAGGGTTAGCTTAGCATTAGCTTAGTGTTAGGTTAGGGTTAGCTTAGGGTTAAGATTAGGGTTAGGGCTGCAGTTAGGGTTAAGGTTAGGGTTAGGTTGTACGTTTATCTTTTACTTACATTTACAGTACTTCGTTTCTACCAAGCCTTTTGCTGTTGCCATCTTGGCGGCAAAACAGACACTGCCTTGAGGTTAAGGGTATAGGTTTTGAGATTGGGGTTTAGGTTTTGGTTTAGGGTTTAGGTTTTGGCATTGGGGTTTAGGTTTGAGTTTAACTTTTGGCATTGTGGTTTTGGGTTTAGGTTTTGGGTTTTATGTTTTGCGTTTAGGTTTTGGGCTTAGGTTTTGGTTCTAGGTTTAAGATTTTAGGTCATGTAGCTAGGACCTTACACTAATCGAAGTGCATCGACCTTGTCACTTGACCAATCCAAGCAATCGGATTTGCCTAATGGCAAAATAACTCCAGCAGTGCTTTTCCCTCTGATGCCTAATAGACACTTCCTGGTTAAATTTTGCAAATGCCAAAAGGCTGTGTCTATTTTGCCCCATGAGGNAAAAGCACTGCTGAACCNATTTTGCCTTTAACCAATCGTATTTGGCTAAAGGCNAAATAGCTCCAGTAGTTCTTTTGCCTCATGAAGCAAAATAAAAATACATGATTCTACATTGGCAGACCAGGACTGGATCGGACTGATGATNTACAAAAAATTTTGTGGATCAGGACTGGATCGGATTCAATTCTATCGGATCAGGACTGGACTGAAAAATTTTACAGTCCGCTCATCTCTGAGTGCGCACGTGCAGACTGCAAGAATTTCCAGTCATCGCATACCTTGTGTCTTAGCCTAATCCTGTTAACAGTAAAGGCTGATTTAAATGTGATTACCTTCGAAGTATCAAGTATATATTTTAACTGATGTAACTTGTAAATGGCTTGTTGCACTTGTTCATCTTACTGCAAAGTGTTGAGTTCGCGTTGCATCCTCAACATGAAGCGTCTTGTGACTCTGAAATATAAACAAAGAAAGTCCTCAAACGCAAGTTCAGAAAACAACTTGGAAGAT
>JGI24159J19872_10008251_pt1 | contig 13639 bp, 8 predicted proteins | sample Ectturendosymbi4_FD_19872 | JGI IMG/M metagenome (IMG submission 19872) | reverse complement strand
CGTGCATTCTCAAACCTGACCGGTGATAGTCACTGTAACGAAACGGGCATTATTAAGTAGCAGTTTACCCGCGCCAAGAAGTACAGCTGACGAAAATTCCAGTCATAATCATTTCATTACAGAGGAGGACAGTTTTACTGTGCAGCTTACCTTTACTAATGGAAACTGCAGTTCATCAGTTATCTCCTAGCATTTCACCTCTGTTTTGTTTCCAAAACGCTAAGTTTTTGTTTACAAATTACATGCACACATATTTGCTGATCAAACTGTTTTTTATGACATTTGGTCACTCAAAGTTAGTAAGACAACAGAAATGTAATTGTTAACTGATACTCCTATCGCCCCCCAACCGCCCATTTCAGCTTCACCGTCCCCCTAGAGTTTCTCACCGCCCCCAGGGGGGCGGTATCGCCCACTTTGGAAACCACTGCCTAAATTATCATTTTAGAAAAAAGTAAACATTCTTTTTATTTCCTCAGCTATTTATTCTACTTCCGTTTTGTGAGTTATTTAATAGGCGTTGTAATGTCTATAACTGTGGTTTGAGTAATGCAAAATATCGGCACCGTTTACCCATAACGAAAACTAAAAGATATCGGTGTCGATCCAAGAGGTCGTATTGGCCGAGCCCAATACATCATAATAAGCATCAAACAACGTACTTTCATCGCCAGAGAGAGAAGCGCGCCCTCTGTCGGCTGACCAAGCAGAGTGTTGTCTTCGATCCGAGCGTTGTTACAAACAACACCCGCCTGTGACGAAACAAAGAGGCTCAATAAAGCAAGTTGCACGGAAATTGCACAAGATGCTACTAAGATTCCAGCTGTTTTGCACACCATTTTGGGATTTACTTACCTCAATGACTGAGTCAATATCTGGATGCATTCGAGGCGTGGCTACACAATCGAGCACTGTGATGTCACCATCACTATTGTACCCCACTCCCGACACCTAAAAAACACGCATTCTAAAAAGATAGTGCCTACAAATAATAACTTTCAAAACTGCAAAGGTCATCCGTACCTCCGCATAAACTTGGCCAGATGTGTAGATCTGCGTGACAGTCATCTCGTTTTTGGTTAAAGTTCCAGTTTTATCAGAGCAGATGACATTCACGCAACCTGCAAAATAAGTGCTTGGCGGTAAAATAACCTTCAAGTGCAGATGATTGTTTGTTAAAGATACAAGCCAAACGGCGGGAAAATCTTAATTACTGATCTATCAGAAAACAACTAAATACGAAAGAAAATAGCACCTGCCAATTTTCAGCATTTTCATAAACTTGCAGAAAATAATTCTCCGTTAACAAAAGGAATCCCCTGTTATTTTAAGTTGGCAATGGCGTTTCGCGACATTGAAAGTAAGCAGTAAAATAGTCCATCAGTGTTGCGATGCCGAAGCAACAGGATTATCGCCAGCAAATCGGAAAAAAAACTGCAAGAGTTTCGGCAAAAACGCACGAAGTGACAAAACAGAGTGTTCTGAGTAATCTCGGCAAGCTAACTTAGCAGTAATCTCCTCTGGATGGGTTTACATCAAATGTACAGAACTCATCGACGTTCCAATTAAACGATAACTTCCAAACGATGAAAACTCAGGGTTTTTCAACCAGTTAATGAATTTTCGTCTCTCTTCAACTCGTGTTCAGCATCACTTTTGTCAGCATATCAACGACTTTGATGCACCGGGACTTGTCAACGAAGCAATAAAGCGAGTTGCGCATCGTGAGACACCGTGGGGACGGTGGAAGTTTTCAGCTAATCAGGGGGGTAAATCATTTTTTGAAACTTTGAATCGTCGTGCTGACAAGCACNATTTTTAAGTTATAGACCATCAAATGCAGTTAATTTCCTTGGCGTTAAATACTTCATCNTTTCNATTTGAGGCAACAATAGGGCTTTTTACATGACGCTTTACGTGAGCTCATCAGCTCACTTTCCTGGTCACGTGACGCGATTTCTGCTAATTCACCGATTTCTGCTTGAGTTCGGGAAAGTCAGCACAGCACGTTCGTAGTTGCTTGGTTCGTAAGTGAGCTCCCTGATAAGTGTGTTCGCGAAGCAGGTGCTTTAACTTTGGCAGTCGCCCGAACGCCTGCTTTTGGTTGGATGATGCAAGGGTGAATTTCAATCATGTCTGCTGTTTTAAAATGATACGTGTTGGTTTTATCTTAGTTTTGCGATCCACATTGCAGTAATAACGATATCAAACCGCTTTGTGACTGTGGAGTGCAGTGAAAGTATGCATGTTACGTAACATGGCCTCTGGTTGTACTGATTGTAGTAGGCTAGGCTGCTGTTTCACTGCAGTTTTTGAATGTCAAGATTGTACACTGGGAAATGCTGTTACAATTTACATACAAAAGTAACGGCTTATTAGCCTATGTAGGCTAATTGCTGATGTGGTTTGCTTCCAAACAGTACTGTAGGACATCTTCGCTGGAATGTAATCTAATCGTTTTTAAACTGCAGAAAATCGGGTGCAGTAGTAGGTATCTGCAGTATTGTGATAATCCCTTTGTGTTGTCTGACGCATGCTGAAATGTTGCAGTAGTCTGCAAAGAAATGAGAACACCCAATCCAGTCGTTCCGAAGCTCCACGTAAAAGCGCAGCTCCAACGTTCTCGTTTTGGTTCAATTGCACACTGAGCGCTGTTGGCTTCAAAACTCCCTTCGACTGCGCTTGCTAGCACGGCCATGTAAATAGGCCTAATAACTCGCCTATGCCGCAGTTTTTCCTCGCGCTTCCTTAAAAAACTAACGTAAACCTGACCACAGGCGTAGATGAGGAACCACGGAGCTGTTTAGAAGACAACACAGTCAATAACGATGAAACTAACATGCAAATTTTTCGCAGAAGGGAAATTTGGGCTCGCAAGAGCAGTGGATCGATCACCCTTTTCTGCTCTTCACTTGTATTACATGAAAAACTACCACAAATTATTGTGATTTTTCCATAGATTGAAGAAATACCGCGTTTTCCAATTTTCCACCTCACCAATCAAAAATCCTGGCTACGCCACTAACCGTGACAGAATATGCCAACTCGACGGAGGCGGAACTTTGAAACGGTTTTTAAATTTGGTAAAAACTTTTTCAAACTAACCTCTTTATACAAAAATTGTTGGCCTGACAAAACACCAAGCAGGTCTGAAGCGCTTTGCCAATAAAGTGTTTATTTTTAGTTTGAGAAGTTTCTGAAATATATGCGTTATCCTTCAAATCCCAGTTGGTTAACCTAATAATACAGATAAAAGAGAATCAGCAATGCAACTACTCGCCTAAAGATAAATTGCTGTTTTTGATTTACTAGTTTATATTCATTATTACAATCAAATAGCTGGTATTTCAAGGTGGTAGAAACGAAGACATAGAGTAATCAGCGATAATAGATCCGTCCCATTGCGGTATTTTAGTTTCGTTGAGGGCATTAGCATGCAAGATGTTTTTGGTAATACTATCAAAAGCCATCAAAACACTCAAGCTTTTCAATTTTCCCTAGGCCCATACTAGTAGAAAACACCCTTTTTGTTTTGCTTTGCGAACAATATTGATACTTCATAAGTGACTGCGATCAATAAGGCATGTCTCGCTTAACTGTCGCTAAACGGATAAAGCTTAAAGCATTGCATCAGGAACAAGAAAGCGAAGGAAGTGCGTGGNAANATGAAAGAGCGACGCTTTCCTGCAGCTTCGTTGACAAAAAATCGTACGTATCGATTTCATAGCTATCGTTANCAGTAAAAAGGAAGGGATCATGTGGCAGAAGAGGAACCCTTGCATGATTGACAGCTGAACAAGGGAAGGTTACACTGCAAAAAAACCCTGTAGCATGTTCGTGTCACAGTCGCAAATATTAGACCGCATTCGCCGTGAGGGAGTGACGTGACGTGACATTCAGCTAAGGTGGCACCTGGGTGTCGGAACGGCAAACATCATTGCCGTAGAATGTGCGCGTAATTATCATCATTCTGTTTCTTGTGTTAAGTGGTCGCGCGTTGGTAACTATATTGGACTTGGTTGCCGCAGTGCTTTGCATGTTTGGTTATCCGTCGGAACCGTACCATGCGTTTGTTGCCCCAGCGATCGGTCGCAGTTTGGTCATGAGTGTAATGTTTTAATTTTACTTTTTGAAGGGATTAACCTTTTAAAAACGGGCTGTGTTGTGCTCACAACAGAAATATACTCATATAATCTATTTATATGTGAGCAATATGCTCAAACGTAATATACTCATATGTGAACAACAAGGATGACAAAAGAGCGGCCAGAACTTATAAGCATAGGACCTTTTCATGAGCAGCAAACCGTTGCTGATTTAATAATCCAAAGCGCTTACCATGCGCAAAGCTTTTGACGATCAAGCTTAAGTGCTGAGCAATAAAACTACCACGTGGACCCAATTACTTTCTGCGCGCTATGACGTTCAACCACCTGGTCGCGTTCGACTTCCGTAAATCCTATTTCGTTCGATTATTTTCCGGCGTCTCTACAGAAACTACACTGGACAAATCGCCAAAGAACCCCCGATCCGCAGCATGTGAGAACGGACACTGACCAAAACAAAACAACGTTGTCCACACGATGTTCGGACCACTGCGCTGTTCAAGCTTTAGCGTTCAAACGTCGCGAAATATAGGTTTAATGTTCAAAAAACGTATACACATTTTTAAAAATCGAATTAAAAAAAATTCCCAACCCACCACGGGTTGACCCGTCAACAAGAAGTTCACGACGCGTACAATAAGAAGTAAAAACGTACTGACCTAACGCTTCGACGATTGGCAGCTTCTTAACAATTGCTTTTTTCGCCGCCATTCTCATTACTCCCAGAGCAAGGGTGACAGTGACAACTATCGGCAGGCCTTCGGGGATAGCAGCGACAGCCAAACTGACCCCAATCGTGAACATGTCCAGAAGGGGCCGGCCTTGGATCCAACCGAGCAACATAATAACCCCTGCAAATGAAATTACCGAGCGATAGCCAGTAAAGTGACTATTCAGCAGAAAAGAAAGCAAACTTTTAGATGCAGATTACGTCACACGACAATGTTGCTGAGCGGCCGTTCGTGATCAAACAGTTATTTTTAGGTTGTATCTCTCTAACCGCAAATATCCTGGGCAGTGGATGGAGCTTGCAGCCAGCGGCATCTACATCGGGCGCTTATTGAAAACGTGGGGATCTTTGAAAATGTGGCCAACATCACGCATGACCGAAGCGTCCACAAAACGTGTCCGCCAACGCAAGAATGCACCGCTGTGCGATCGAGCGAAATAAAGACAAAGATATAGGCGATGCGTTTAAGGTGTTTAGCGGGAGAGGGGTGAACGAAGGAAACTATAAAATGATGAAAACTTCCTGGGGCGAGGTCAAAGCAGCAACTGGTTTCGACCATCACGGAACGAGAACTTAGGAGTATTACGAAGAAAACGCAAGAAGCATTACGTTCTTCTCCTTTTCTGAACTGGTTGCTAAAACCATTGCTTGGCCGCACTAGATCTCGAGGCAGATGTTGAGCAGCCGGTATTACGTTAACACATTCGAAAGAACGCGTTTACCACTCGATTATCCTAGTGCTAAATATGCAAAGTTCAACGTTCCTGCTCATGATCTTTACGCTGCAAATGACTACTGTTTATGCCAACACTAACAGCTCAACGACACTTCATGTCACAAATTATTCAGCTTGTTTTCGTTTATCAGTAGTTGTGAGTTTTTAAATGACACAGGGTCACTTGTGTGGAACTGACCGATGATGCAGAACGAGATGAAAGAAAGAAGCTTTCCCAAGTCGCCCATGGAATTTTGCAGGGGTGTCTTGGGTGGTTCTTCCGCTTGCATCATTCGAAACACCTCTCCGAACTCCGATTCTTCCCCAATGGATATCACAAGGCCCTGAACAAGTAGTTCAAAAAATCCGAAATCGTTCTATTCACGAGCAAAACACGGCCCCGATTATATGAAAACTGCAGAGTTCTATTTTATCAAACAGCTTATTGTTCAACCTTCAAAATTCAACGTGCAAAGCATTTGGAGCGAAAAGGCAAAAAAGTAGAGGGCCTGTACTTCAAGTGCTGCAAAACACTCGTATTTAATAAATATTAGGTAGGCAAAAAAATAGGAACAAACTTAGAAGAAATCATTTGTGTCCAGCGAACATTCCGCAGCACCGCATGTGATGCTTCGCAAATATAATTTAGAGTATAAGAAATGAGCGCATGAGACCATAGATATGACGACCAGAGTTACAGACTCAGTCCAAGACGGGCTCGAGCCATCGTTTAGGATGACTTGACTCAAATGACTCGAGTCCCATTTTGGAAATGACTCGACACGAGCCAGTAAAACACTTGGCTCGAAATGACTCGTCGAGTCAATTTTGAAATGGAAAACCTTTGCTTTTATTTTGCTTTTTAAACTATTTTTGGTGAAAATAGGGCAAACATTTTGATGCTAAAGCAATATTTTAAGGAAAACCGCTGCGTTTTACTAAAATTTCAGCACGTAGTATACATATTTGTCTCCCCTGCGAAGTTCTAATTCCTCGACAGAATCAAAGATTTGATGCTAAATCGCGAATCGACTTTGACTCGAGATCGCCAATGACTTCAATCAACAATGATTGCGAATGGCTTGGACTCGGCGGTTTAATGACTGGGACTCGACTCATAGATACATTACTTGTGCCCATAACTGCATGAGACTAAGTAAGCAATGCTTCAGCAGTAGCACACTGGAGGAATAAACAGTGCTACAAAGAGCAAGGCATAATAACCCAGACATGGGGTAAACGTAATCGTCACTCGTATTCGATTAAACAGACCAAAAATGACATGTAGTCGTTATCGATTACGTTACCAATTTAATCGTCATTACTTTTGCGATTAAACTTGGATATCTTCAGACTACGTCACTGCGCGATGAACCGCGGTTTTGGAGACTGGATTTCCTCTCTTATAATCGGTTATTATGATTGCGTCTCAGGGGAGGCCATTTGCGAGTTGGTGCATGTTAAATCAAGATCCTCCAGCGCAGGGGTTCCCAACCTGTGGTACATGTACCCCTGGGGATGCATTGGCCTATCTCAAGGGGTATATTTATTGTACAGCCGCAACAAATTAACTTTAAGACATAAAAATGGAGTCTGCCTTACTACCTTCATAGTTGTAAAAATCTAGAAGTTCTATTAAAAAGTCAGTGGATTTTTGTTATTTTACCCATCCATGTAATAAGCAACTTTAGGGGTACATGCTCATCTGTCAAAATGCTGAAGGGGTACATGGTCAGAAAAAGGTTGGGAACATCTGCTCTTGCGGCAGGCACAGCGTTTCGTCGCGAAATCTTGCTCAACAAACCTTCCTGTTGGCGGCCAGAAGTAAAGTGTGTCCAGCCACCCATCAGCAAAAATAAGAGCTTTATTTAAAACGCGTAGACACTTCGCAAGCAGAAGAGTCAGAGCTACATCACGAGGAAAGGTGTTGGTTTCATTTATATATTCAGAGTGGACCTATAAATATAAGTGCTGCGGTAGGCTATAATTAGTACAATAGTTTATGTAAATCAACTTAATTTCAGAGGAAGAAGGTAGTTTAATCCAAGCCCAAGCACCTTTCCAGAACGCTGATAAATAGCATGTCAATGGAGATCCACCAGATACTGGAAAAAAAAGCTCAACGAAAAAACTGAGCTTTGGTTTACCGTTGACATTTGGTGTAATAGATGGATGCGCAGCTATGTCGGCATCACTAGTCACTGTTCATTTCAAATCGGAAGCTACACAATGCTATGCTGGCTTGCAGACGATTCAAAAGCCATCACACAGCTGAAAACATCGTAACCTAGTTTGAAGAAACAGCAATTTTTCAAATACCAACAAACGACTTTACAGCGTTGCTGGACGAGTATTCAAGCCGGCTAGATGCCGTTTGATTGATAAAAGATTTGAAACGTTGAGGTTTATCAACTGTAACGAATATTTTAAACTTTATTATTTTTGTTTGATCAACTTCTAAAGTGTTTGCTGACTGCAGAAACATCTCATCAAACAATTAATGTGACAGTTCTTTTCTTCGGTGCCTTCCTCCTCAGTGATTCGTAATTTCGTTTACTGCATTCGTTCATATCGTGTGTTGTCTGAACATATACTTACATCACACCATGAAAGTGGGTTTGGTTTTCTTTCTTAGGATGTTTCAAGACAATTTTAATCGTGATTACTTTCAATCTTATCGTAATCGATTACATTTTGTGACGGTTTATTCGTAATCGCAATCGAGCATGCGGCAAGTAATCGTAATCGATTACATTTGTGATGTAATCGCCCCATCACGTCTGGCTTAAAAAATAAAAAAATCACCTTTTACGGAAACCTAATAACTGGCGTGCCACTTTCGAACCTATGGCGTGCCACGTCGTGCACTCTCGCACCTGGTGTTGTGCACCTCTCCTTTGTATCAAGTTGCTAAATGTTCAAGGATAACTAGAATAATGTGCGAAGGTAAGGTCAATGTGCGAACATCGCCAAAAATGAATATAAAATATAATTTTCCAAGGATAAAATGCTTCCGAAACACAAAACCTGGTCATTTGCGATACAGGGAACCTCCAATTCTGTGAAATTGACCTGGTATCTTAGGGCCTTTGAGGGGTCTAAACAAGGTCGGATTCGAATTTTTTTGTCATTTTATGTTTTTCAGGTTGCATCATGATGTTAACGCGAGAACCTTAAATTTTCGAAACAGTCTAACACTTGAAAATTCCTGAAGGTGAAACTTCGCGTTTTATCGAGTAAAATATGTTTAGTTCTTATAATCAGACTGAAACACGTCCTCAAAAACATTAAGAGCAGTGCCTTAGATCCTTTTTTCGCTGAATGTTGACGAACACCATACCTTGTTAGAAATTAACATATAACTACAGTCAAGGCACTTACAAGGGACTTTAGTCAAAATATATTGTTGAATCAAAGATGAACCCTCACAACTAAAAACATCAAAAACCTATCATTTGATTTACCAAAAAAAACTACATGTTTGTGGTGAAGACGAACATGCTCACGAAATACTGTTTCCAATTTGTAAGTCCATAGATCGAGAAAATAGAATTTTCGTGTAAGTCGTATGATACCAGGTCTACTCTCAATAAGTCTTCATCTGCCGGCGTTGCGAGCAGCAAGCTCACCTTTCCATACCCACATCGAACCAAGGTTCCCATAAAAGCAACATTCTTTTGTTTCCCCTGCGACCTTCTTCGCGGCGAGGTGTGTATTTGAACATCGGTCAACTTCTTCACCGGTTCTGTCTCGCCCGTGAAACTGCTCTCGTCGATCAGCAAGTCGACAGCCTGAAGTGCAATCGAGAGATGATGACTGATATGCCAACAAGTAGGTTCGTAACCAGGGGACAACGGGTCGCATATTTACAAAATGTAACCTTGTTCGCGCAGTAAGAGTTTTTTTGGTAAAGCTAAACCTAAAACCTAACCCTAACCCCTAAACCTAAAGTTTGGAACGAAAAAGTGGTCCCATGAATTGAAACGTGCAACCACTACTACCAAAACTAAAGTCACCAAACAAGGTGAGAGCCGAACCGAAATCCTTTGGCACAGCAGACCTTAAACGTATCCGCTACGCTACAACGTCGTTGTCGTTTCAGTGACAAATTGAGCGTTTTATTTGAACCGGGCCATGCGAGGCGTATCCGTAGTCACTGCTATTGCGCGAACAATGTTACATTTTGTCAATATGCCAACGGGGCAATTCCCCCCTCCCACGAAATTTTAAAAACATGTTTAGTTTTTGGATACAACAAGTTGCAATCATCTCACTCCCCGAAAATATCAGCTGGTTGCGGCCCTGTCAACAAGTACCAGTTACTGGATTCGAAGCAGCGAACACGTTAACGATGCCTCTCTCCTTCTGACAGCAAGACAGTCGATGGAAAATTAGTCTTCTTCCTCCGAACGTCCTTACTTTGATTGGCAGAGAACAACGAATATGCTTCTAACGAGCGAAGTTAAATTTTTTCGCAATTTCAGGGGCGCCGCTACTGAATCTACGGACATTCGCAACGACTTCGTCACAGTCGAGAGTGTAAGTGGAACATACAGCAACCGATAGTTGAAAATTTTTTACATCGTGAAGGGTTCGTCTCCTGTCTGAAAACTACAGTACAATCGGTAAGAGGTTTCGTCTCCACTTGTAAGGTAACTCCTCTTAAACCCACTTATCACCGCTATTAAATTGCCAACAATGATTACAGGTACCTATGAAGTATTTACGACACTTGCAGAGCACATGACCTTGAGGTAATACAATCAGCCGCGCAATGCAATTTGCACGTCGGCTCCGGAAAGTAACGACGCGGGCACGTTCAGAAAAAGCAATTTGGAATGGGAAACAAACCTCTCATTAATCTTACGCAAACCTACCATTAAAAGTTAATGTGTTTTTTCACAGCAAGAACTACTTCGCTGTGCGTGGACACAAGGGACTGTAAAATCCAGCAGTAGTACCTCGACTAGTCTCACGTCGGCAGGTATTCTGTCTCCGACAGAGAAATGGACGAAGTCTCCGGGCACCAAATCACGCGCAAGAAATTTTTCCAGCTTTCCGCCGCGCATGCTGCAAAACACAGTGAGATGTTACGCCCGTTCTGAGGCAAGCTCTGCATTTGTCTGTCACTGTCGGCCTGGACGTGCTAAGCGTGAGTCTTTGAAGTAGGAAGTGTCCACTAAGACTCGCGTGTGTTTAACAGGCGTGGTAACTTCCGGTTAAAGAGCTTCTATGAATTGAAAGGATGTGGCCAGAGAAACACTGTTAAATCAACAATAATATAGAATCTATATTAAAGATGATCGAGAGATGGTGACAATTACACGACTAAAGATCTACGACAAACGTTTAATTTCGACAGATTTTCAGCAAAGCAATGTACGTTCGTATTTGTTACATCGTTGGTATGTCGAAGCCAACCCAAAACGTATTATTCATAGAAACCAAAAACCGTAAGAAGAAATTAATATAGTCCGATTTGGCGTCAAACCACACGTGGATTTAACTCACGTTTGGGTGTTAACTAAAAAGGTAGTGCTTTTGTGCAACCCGCTGTTATACGACGACGTTCGTCGCTGAACAGTCGTGAGAGCGTGCCTCGCAAATGGTTCATGTTTTCCGATTTGGAAAGCGCGTAGAACCTTCAGGTTCACCTCTTTTCATTTATCAGGAATTCATAATGTATTGAAGCTTAAGAGCGTTGCCATAGATCGCCGTTTCGTGGGTTACTGCAGAAATTCACGTCTTAATCTACAATTATTTCTAGACGCAAAGTACACCAAAAATCGTTTAAATTCTTCCACATTAAAAAATGGCAATGAAATAGCCAGTTTCGAAACAAGATGACCTTCTGTTTCACAAAGAAAACGGCGTTTTCTAGTGTAGAAGCGCAGACCACACCGCACTACAGTCACACCTGAATATTCTCACCATATCAAAACTTGCAGTTAGTGGTGTTTGTATGACAGAACAAATTCCGGAACAGGATTGACGCAACATAACCCCTGTGGCGCTATTATCTGATCGAATAAAGAGCCGAAAACTTATTCTTCGAACAAAATATTCCGCGGTAAAATCTAGCGTTACTGCTTTTTCGCTGAGTTAAGAGACTTGACATAAAAGGGTTTTGTGAAGAATACCAAACATACACACAAAACGTTTCAATGGTTTTGAAACAAAAGAAAAATAACTGGAACCGACCAATGAGAACCACAGAATAATAAAAAGCCAGAATAAGAGTACAAATACGAGAATCCGAACCGATCAAGAACACCACATAACGTAAACATGAGATAAAGTCATCGCAATTAAGCTGAACAACTCGATCCAGCTTCCAACGACGAGTAACCCACAATTGTGATGTGTCTATACAACAGAAAACTGAATAACAGAAAACTGCGTTGCTCAGAAAGCTATGTTATCATTTACAAGTTCTGCTGAAGTTTGCATACCCAGCGCAGCGCACCAGGATAGGCAATACATGTAGTGGGTACCGTTCAGCTGTTAGCTGAACTGCACTGTATAGGAAGAGGAGCTATTTCCTAACGATCACAACTTCCGTGTATGATACAATACTGCTATTCTTTAGAAGCAAGAGCCTGAAAACCATTGTCTGCAATGTCACGCAGGAGCAGTTTAATCGTTTTCAGTTTACACCAGGGATCTGCAAACAACCGCTATGATAGCTCAAACCGCCCTTCCAGTCGTAATTGAAGGCCCGTGCTTATTTTTGAAGACCCAATTTGAAACTTACGCTTTATTAAGCTACCTGTTACATAACAATACTATATGTTGGTGTCATAAATCGTATAATGAAAAACACAAGGTTTGACGTACCACACGCAGGGACCGAGTTTGCTAAAAACTTTGGGGGGGACAATCTCTACTGTTTGCGTTTCGATGACGTCACCATGTTCACTCCACCGTAGTACGACCTTTTTGTAAAAGTGGCAAGATGGGGGCATATTGTGGAATCGATATAATTTGGTGACCATGCTCCCCCCTGGCTACGCCCATGGTGGTGGTATAGCAACTAGCAGTAAATACAAGCATACAATGGTGCTATATCCAGATATCTAGCACTTAGCACTGTATTTAATATGAAAACACATTAATTCTAAGAGTTGGGCTGAAATAGACACAATTATGCTCAACAATTGTGGTAAGTAATTCAAATTTGGTCAGTTCGTCAGTTCCGATGAATAAAACGTACTGCTACTAACAATGACAACATAGATCAAATCAAAAACAGAGCACAAGATCTTTTGGTAATACTAACAGTGCAACCAGGCGCGTAGCCAGANTTATATTTGGGCTGGGGAAAACAACAACCGAGTTTCAACATTTAAATATTTTTAATGCTCCTTGTTTTTTAAAGCATCATCGATGAAACGTGCATGTTTCTGGCGTTTTCTCCTGAACATATGTGTTCAGATTTAATCCAACAAATAAAAAGTCTGCTTTCATTGAATTGACAAGTTTCAAAAGTTTTGATAGTGAAGTTCCAAGCTTCTACTTTGGATCAATGCCATCATTTGTTCATAAATCTGTCTTGCATAAGCGCTGGTAAACCTCTTAATGCCCAGTATTGCGCTTGAGCAAGAATTATCGCGGCCGTCATTGCGACTGCGCGCTTGTTATACTGTATTTACACGCTTCTGATGTGCACCAACACAGCATCTTCAACCGAAGCCGAGCAGCGACTTTGCTCTGAGGCACTAACTTCCGAAGTAGGTCTTCTAAAAAACATTCGCGCATATAAGAAGTGGATCCCGTTGTCTATGGAAAAGAAATCCTTTCCCAGCAAAGAATCCAACACCAAGATCTTACAGGAGTACGTATTTCGCCTACATGGCCCATGCCGTCGCTTTCGCGGCGATCACAACGACGAAGACACGAGAACATTTTGCGAAAAGTTCTTATACAACGCAATTGCGAGTACAGACAATGTAACTGCACAACAGAAGAATTGTCCTTCCAGTGGCGTCGACGATCGCCCGGGCAGAGATTTGTTTAGGGTGTTGAAGAGATCGCCCATTTCTCAACCGTACACACTTGGTCTTCGACGAGGTTATTCCGATGGGAAGG
>JGI24159J19872_10008249_pt1 | contig 13640 bp, 10 predicted proteins | sample Ectturendosymbi4_FD_19872 | JGI IMG/M metagenome (IMG submission 19872) | reverse complement strand
AAGTGTTGCTTTATTTTTTGACTGAAGATGGATTAAGAATAATCCGAAACGTCTCAAAATAAAAATGTATAGTTTTTTGAAGGCTTTTGTAGTGTTGATGAAAAACAACCACTTTCACATAATATATAGGAAGTTTGAAAACAGATACGATAAGTATGGTTTGAAATTTGAATCTCGAAACACAAATTAGTTTTAAGAATAATGTGAAATGCTGGAAACCGTGAAATCATAGTCACGAAAAGAAATTGCGCTCCTGGGGTTTTGTGTTAGGGAGACCTTTCAAAATTTTCTGGCGTTGAACTTATAGGTCTACTATTCACCTGGGTCGGTCGCTTATTTGACTGAGTGCTGTTGTATGCTGTGATTTCTTGTGAGATACATGACCTCGCGTTAAAGAAGTGCTACGCATTTACGAAAATCCGCAAAACTTCTTGTACGTATGCCGTGCAGCAGTGGTGTGCGGTACCTAAAATTTTTGACTCCGACTCCAATATCCTGCTTTCGCTGAATATACTCCGCTTCGAATCTGAAAAATTTGTACGTTTTGCACTTCTGCTCAAACGCTATAAGCCAGCGCTTCTCAACCGGTGGGCCGCGAAATGTTCCGAGATAACGCAATAATTACGCCTAGTCATGAGTTCTGAAACAAATTTTTCGTGAAGCGGGCCCAAAATCAAAGTCTCGGCGAAAAGTGGGTCGCGACATCAAAAAGTTTGAGAAGCACTGCTATAAGCTATATGAAAAACTTTCACAAATGACTCCGGCTTTTCGTGAATAAAAAAAACAACTCCGGCTCCACTCCTACTTTCGAAATTCATTAAGACTCGCGCTGGAGTCCGCTCCTACACTCCGGCTCCTGCACACCACTCCCGTGCAGGCCTTTTTGTGCGTATTTTTTGTTATGCGTGTACGTGTAAGTTTAATTATTTCAAGCCAGCTTTTTTCTGTCTTTGATGGATTTAATTTCTCGAAGCAAGGCCTGATGTAGGATACTGATGTGACACCGTAAATTTTCTCATATCGAACCCTAAAGGTGCTTTCGAAATTGGAATGCTTGGTAGACCTAGCGTGAGCGTCTTATATTTTACGTGACAGCTCATGCACGCAAATTCATTTTGATTTTTTTCTTGGGAAGAGCTTTTCGATTAAGCTGGAAATACCATTGTATTTTCTTGAAGTTGCGTAAGCTGAGTTTTGTTGCGTGGCACTGGCACGTGCTTTGCGAACCGCACAAAGCGTGTATAGTGTTTCAAACTCGTACTGGTATTTTAAAAAAAGGTGACTGCGATCTTTTCCCACATGCACAAACTCGCGCAGAAAATTTGTTGCTGACTTATATTTTGAAAATATGACCCGAAGCGTTGATCTACTGAGACGCGAATGTCGCGCCTATTCATACCCCGTGTTGCAATGCTCTCAATTTCACGATGTTCGGAAATATTGTATGAGCTGGCGAAACCGAACCGGTACTTCTTTGTGTGAGACTTAGCACACAAACAGCAAAAGATTGCATTTATTCTGTCTAATGGAAATGGCAAATTTGAAATGTAAATTTTAATAATTTCGCGACCCAGAGTGGAAGGTCTCGCGTTGGGTCGCACCCACTATTTACGGACCCCTGCTAGCTGATTGACCAGCAAATTTTTGATTTTCTTTTGTCACTTTTTATCTTACCTACGAAAACGTCCAGTTGCCTAAACGAATAATTACACGCAATAGACTATAGGGTTAGCTGCAGCGTAGTTGCTGAAGTTTTGAATGGTTAACTGCCAAAGAAAGCGAGTTCAGCTCAATTGTCACCAAATGCATGATATAAAACAGCATACCGTATCATGGTCATTTTTATGTCACGCGTGTCATTTTCTAGTAAGCACTCATGTGTGATGCAAGGGAAAGGAGCTCATCTGTTAGCCCCTGTAGGCATTTTTGTATTGTTCCTTGTCGCCTGTTACTAGTGATTCCGTACGATTTAATGCAGTTGGTAGTGAATTTGATCTTCGGCGTCGTGTTCGGACTTCTGTTCTACCAGGTGAATGACACGCCATCGACCGGTACCCAGAACAGGTAAATGTTAACTTCTCTGCCAAAATGCGATTGTTGTTGCTAATGATTCAGAGATGTGATTTCAAAAGTTAACGGAATGTCACACTGCCTTTACTTAATCCCTCTGTCTGATAACCCGAGTGCGTGGAGTGGGTACAAATTAAGATGTTACCCCGAATTAAAGTTCGACTTGCCTGTTCGTATTTATCACATTCAAGTGCTCCAATTTTGCTCATACTTTTCTTAAACTTTCATCATCGCATTCTCTTTGTGTACTTTACTTGTAATATGTTTCGTTGAACGCGAGATCAGTCACATTAAGACACTGAAACAAACAGACATCTCGAAGAGTGTCTTTTGAATGATTTGCTTCAAAGCAGAACAGGGACACGACAGCTTTCGAGAATTTGTTCGGGCGTTGCAGCAGCTTTGAAGTTGCAAAATTGCGCTTTAAGCACTTCAGAATACGGCATTTCTTTAACATTTTGTTGTTCTCATATCAGAAACTATTAGAAACTTAAGCGTCATCAGTGGATGCAAACCAAGCACAGGCTCATTAGAGTTTCAAACTTCACGAATCGCAACCCGGTGTTTTATTTATGAACAAAAACATTTCAGCCACTTTCAAGAATAATTTTTTTGCGATAGGGTTTATTGGGGGTTGACCTGGTTATTGAATTCTCTTATTTACATAAATTTTGTTAAGTTACAAAAAATTGTGCACACTGATTCGACATACAGTCCGAACGAAGATTGCATGATCACGTGGCATGAGTCAGCCTATCCAAAATTGCGTCGCCAGGCCGATCTAAAATTGTCCTGAAATATGTAGTTTTACTATTCAGCATGCTTTCATTTCTCATTTTGATGTTTCTCCGTAGAGCGCTATCACAATGCGAGTCGCGCCGATTCGTCTGGTGCAGTGTGCACAACCTGCGGCCTTGGATAAAAATGTATGCGGACGTTTACATGTAATTCAAAATATAAGTTATGGCAGCAGTGCATTCATAAATACTCTTGTCTATTATATGAGATGGGGTACTTAGTAGAATGACGGCCAAATAGACGTGTAAAAACAGGCTGGACTGAGTATGTTCAAGCAACACAGAAGCAACTGATAAAAATATCTGTAACTCATTGGCGGCCGTAATTCATGAAAATCAAGGTAATGCGGCCGGCAATAACGAAAAGGTTGTACACCCCTGGTCTAGTGGGATGCTAGCAGGAAGACTTAAGGTTTGTTTCTGGACGTCATCGAATGAGTGCATATAAAGGAATGCCGGAAAATGTTTCATCGTTGCGATACTTAAACAAAATCATTATCAGTTGGCATGGACATGGTTTGGCCGCATAAATGTCTTCCCTGTATGTCTTTTATGATAGATTAAAAAGGCACAAAATTTTGAAGGAAATGTACTGGTTGTTAGTATTTTGAACCTTGCTTGTGGCGCATCTAATGGAAATAATACCATTGACATTTCAACTCAAAAAATTTCATCACAGCCATTTCTGTCTGTCCGAAAAACTGGTCGTCTCTGTACAATCCATCATTTCTTCGTGCAGCAACCTCGTCATATGAAACTGATTGAGGCGCAGCTGAAAAGTTCCATCATTGTAGCCAAAGCTTTATTGGCTGACTTGCTTTAGGTCGAAATTGTCCTTACTGTTTTAGCTTGTGTCACTGATGTTTATATTTGCACATGAGATCAGCTTTATTCCGTTCAAAACGTTTTCGCCCCCATTATTGCACTTACAACGTAGCATATTTCTCCAGTTCCAGACACTCAGGATTTTTGATCGGTTAGCTGATTTGTATCAAGTGCACTACCTTGATCTTTTTGCTCATTACTTGACGTGTTTCTTTAATTTAGCCCGGTAGCAATCTGTGGAGCAGCATTCCAGCATTTTTTAACTCTACGAAAGTCCTTCCTATGCTCACTGTGTCCACTCGCTGCCTTTCTTCAAAAAAGGAACCTTCTTGATGAAGACATTTATAAATGCGGTCAGACCACATGCATTTTGATGCCAATTTTCGGTAGCATTACGTCGGTTAAACCTCTTCTGGCTTCGTTTTATGTCTCTCATTCGATGAAGTCTAGTAGTGCGGCTGTCTATCCAACAAATGATATTATCGTCTATAGTTTTTGTTGGACTATGTGACGTATGATCATGTTGTGGAAGCGTTTCCCAACAAACCCTATTATCGTCGGTGGTATCTCACACAAGAGCCTGCGCTATTCGCTTTGTCTATGATAACCATTAAGACACTACCAGCCAGAAGGCTTTGGCAAATGCTTTACTTTCTTTCCACTGTCGTGACGAGTTTTGTCATGGAATTCCGATTTTATCCTGTTGAAAACAGTCAGTGATGGTGCAAAACGTGTATTTAAGCTAAAAAAGGACTAAACAGTATCACTGGCACTTCCAGACAACTTTCCAGATTATTATAAGCAATCTAAAAACATCTATAGGATTTCCCAGATTTTAAAAATACCCCATATTAGCTAAAACATAAAGGCTTTGCAGTTTATTGCTTCACGGCATGTTGGAAACGCAAATTTTAAGTAAAACTGCTCGAAATATTAAAAATGAACTATGATGGGTTATGAGACTCTGTCCTATGGACAAACGATCGTAATGCAACCCGCAGATCTGTAAGAGACATGTAAACGCATCGTCAACAATGAACACAAATTTATTTTGTAGGCTGAAGCTCTTGCTAAACAAAACTGTGGTATGTGGGAGGAGAAATTCTTTTTGGAGATAAATTACTTCAAACTTTCAGGATTTTTGAAGAGGGTCTGCAAAATTCGAAAGAATTTTTTGCCATTCTAATGCTTTTAATATCATGAGATAAAACGCGGAAACCTGGATTTTTTTGAAAATGTCCATAACTTGAACATCCTTAATGCTCAGTGAGCTGGTTCTTGTCGATATTTTGTTGCCGGAGTCAAGCGACGATTCTTGTTTTAGACAACAAGGTCGAACAGATTAAGAACCACTTGGACAATGTGTGTCGAATCATTTCCTCGTGTTTTCTGATGCCACCGGCGTGGCACATCTAGTGTTATTTGTTGAAAGTGGTTAAAAATATGAAACTTTTGACTCTTAGGTTCGGGTTGTTATTCTTCATCACCACCAACATTCTATTCAGTTCGGTGAGCGCAGTGGAAATATTTGTGCAAGAGAAGGATGTTTTTGCGTAAGTATTTTCAAACTGCATTAACGCTCCATACCTGTTCCTGCTGATCACGTCGAGCAGTTTTCTTTTTAGTGAAGTGATTGTTTGTTATGGTTTCTAGGCACGAATACGCGTCTGGTTACTACAAGGTCGTTTCTTATCTACTTTCAAAACTGGTGGCTGACCTGATTCCTATGAGGACAATCCCCGCGATCGTGTTTTGTGCTGTTACGTATTGGATGGTTGGTAAGGGGTGGATATAATGTCCATGAAAACCATTTTAAATTGTGATTCGGCTGGTTTTCGGACATCTTGCGCTCTGCATAGAACTTTGTTTATTGGACAATCGTTGTAACTGTTAAGTAGTATAATAAAAATGTTTTATGAAGGGTATGAGATCTAGCAAGTTCCTAGTCTTTCAAGATATGTTTCAGGGTTGAACTTGTCATAGAGTATTTGTGAAAATGGTGGAAATTAATAATTTTTTCGATTCCGGGCTTTTAAAACATAAGCATGTTTCACACGATGTCCGAATCTTTGATATTTTATCTTTTAGCAGGCGAATAAATTAATTCAAAAGAAGATGTTGCGAGATTTTTAATCAAAGAGTTTCAAAGTTTTTTACCTGAGTTGCAAGGAATAGGAGTGGCCACAGCCTTAGCAAAAATTATCCATAACATAAAAATTTTTTTTAGTTCAGGTCGCCAAACCAGATCTGTGACGTTCTGAAGTAGAGGCAGGGGCGTAATGAGGTTAGATGGCGCCCGGAGCAAGAAGCAAGTTTGACGCCCCCATATTCGAATTTGAGGTCTTTAGGAAGCAAATGTACTGTCTTGAAGAAAGTACTTGTAACATTCTTGAGACTTTTCGGCGTCCCCCGTAGTGATTCGGCGCCCGGGAATTGTGTCCTCTAGCCCCCCTCGTTACGCCCCTGAGTAGGGGTGACCTTCTTTTCTTAAACCTTGAGAAACCTTCTAGCAAATTAAAAGAGGCGGATGTTTTGCATCAGTTTATGATATCCCGGTTTTAATTGGGGCAAAAAAAGAAAAACCGAAGTATCTTACGTAGGCACATCAGCTATGAAGTATATTGTACATTTTATGATTAGTTTACCCTGTTTTTTTTTTCCCTGAGACATTTCGGTCAATTGTGCCATAAAAGTATAAAAATTTGCAGTAACAGTATTCACTAGCCTATCTTTTCTGACATTATTACCGATTTGACTTAGTTTTTTTTCGGTCATTTAAAGAGAAATTCGGTCCATGACCGAAAAAATAAACCCAGGTTTGCTCTGACCACAATTCTCGAAACGTTTTCAGCATTAATATCATTTAGAAGGCATGAATGTCTTCGGTAGTGCATCAGTATGAAGCTGTTGAATGGGATTCGTACGGTCTGCTCAGAAATCCTTCAAACGCGATACAAGTCGGGAAATGAAGGGTATAAAGCAACCCAAAATTTGATCTAGGACATGTGACATCCGTTCTTTTAGGACCAAACTATTTTTTACATGCCGACGTCCATTTTTGATCACTTTCACAACAAAATCGTATCTGCGCAGCGAAACACACATAGCATACAAATTTTATACACTGTACCCCCAAAAAACTGCTTTTTTAGAGGGAAATTTTTATTTGTGCGCTGAAAATGTCATGGGCGTTTTAGGTCCGTTTTTTCTTTTTATCAAGCTATGGCGTAGGTTTACGTTTCAAATGTAAAGTTTCCGATATCGTATCTGGCAAAAAACGTTTTGCACTTAAAATCACACGAAATTTTAAGGTAGTAGGATGCACAAAACTTGCTACACACCAGGTAACCCAGGGTAGTAGTGTGCCCCGATTTTGTATTTATGGGCTTTCAGGGACATTTTTGTAAAATAACTCTGGCACCATTCAATCTGGCTCTGAAAATCAGGAAAAATGGAAACACAGGTTTGTAGCATTTTTCTAAGTATACGAAATCAAAAAAAACACGCCCCCAGGTAGTGGACTACCCCGTTATCCTGAGCAAGGTTGAATATCTTGGGTGTAAACGCGTTGAAGCAAGACGAGAGTTGTGACGCAGCGACCTGAGAAGCTGTGCAATTGCACCAGTGATGTTTCTCATCGAAGCAAATTTTGCAGACAAAGTGAAGCGTAGCTATATTGGTCCTTGTAGTTTGAACCGTTTTTCTGATGTCTTGTAGAAAAAAGACGCAGAGAGACCTTAAATCTGTTGTGCACTTTAGATTTGGTCTCTGATATGGTGTCCAGTGGGACTACCGTACTCTTCAGAACCAACGATGCCTTGTGTCCTTACATCTATGACGAGTTCTTATCCCGACTGCGAAAATACGTTTTTACCCGTTAAGAGTAGTTTTTGACTTGTAAAAGCTTATACTGTGAATTCGACCCAGATCGTTTTTCCAGGCGAATTGTACAAAAATTTTTGAACAGGTAAATTTGTAAGATAACTTAAATTTTAGACTGATCAAACAAAGTGGCATGCTTGCCAATATTTAATATCGCGAAGAATTCTTGTAAGTCTGATGAACTTACCGACAGCTCATCAGAAAAGTGTAGAGCGTTTGCCCAATCTGTGCTGTAAATCCAACGCGAAAGTAATGTCGGGATGAAGAAAAATGTACAAAATCCACAGGTTTTGTCTTCTTAAATTGAGAATACGCTACAGAGATTTTTTTGCCTTGTTCAGGTTTGAAAGCAGACGCGGGTGCCTTCTTCACATTTGTGTTGATCGCGCTGTTAGGAGGGTATGCTGCGGTTAGTGTTGCGCTCTTCTACTCAGCGACCTTCGGCTCTTTCGCTGTGGCAAGCATCTTCATTACTCTCACGTTTGTCTTCTCGGTGGTAAGTAAAAGCCGCTGGCAGATCGATGCTCCTCATTTGTAGTTTTTATGTGACGTTGATGCCTTCAAACCGAGATTTAAGTATATTTTGATGTTGTAACAACTGAGATTGTTAGTGCGCAGTGTTTTTCAATCAAGGTTATATTAACTCAGGACGGAACAACAATCTATATTCGACTATAGTTGATCTCAAACCCTTCGTACTATTACATAGTGTCGCCGAATACTAGAAGAATGCAAGGAGCCGTGTAAGTGCAGTGGTTCTCAAATGGGGGTACGCGTACCCATTGGGTTACGCAAAGGTGCTCCAAGGGGTACACGAATTTTTAGAAGTGTCATCATAATAAAATATTAACGTAAAAGTACAATAGTCAAGATTTTCCCAAGCGGTACATCTCTAAAACAGGTCGAGAACCACTGTAAGTGACCGGGCATAACTTTCAATCGCAAATCTATGCTACTTGTTTTCGAAACTGTTGCTCCGGATACGAGAGACAGCACGTAATGACCGTCCAGTTAACTTCAGTTTAATATAAGACTTGTTTGTTTCAATGTGTTGTCTACGTGCAAATGCATAGCTTCGATAAATGAAATAGTAATGCAGTATCTACTTCGTAGTTTAATTGCTGCGAGGTGTGTGTCACGGCATTCGGCGCGTTTGTTGACAACACTGTTAAGTATTGTTTGCTTTAGGTCAGCATTGGGTCTGTTCTTAGTTAAGATCTTTGCCTCTGGGTCAGTAGTGGTAGGTTATGTTACAGTAGACTAAGCGCGTCTAAATCGGGTTCGGAAAATCAGTTGATCGATACCACGTCGTGTGCACTTGTCACTGCTTTTTTTTCGTCATAGACCGAAATGTTTCTGAAATGACCGAAAAATTTTAAGTCATTTCGGTCAGAATGTTTGAAAATATAGGCTAATGAACACTTACGGCGAGTTTTGATACAACTGTGAGACAAATGACCGAAATGTCTCGAGTGACCAAANTGTCCCAGCAAAATATGACCGAAACGTCTCAGCGGAAAAAAATAAACAGTTGCCAAGTAACAAATCTTCGAGNCAGTTGCCGGAACCAAACACTTTTCATGGAGCTGCTGACCTTATAACTGACCAACCACTCCGTTCATTCATAAAATTACATTGAAAAAAATTTCATCGTGAAACAAAAGTGCTATTTTTCAAAAGTCACCTCCTTCGTATACAAAATTTTTGCTGCGAAGCAGGAATCGTTGCTCGAACTTAGCAGAAAGTAAAATGTGTTGTGTCTTTTCAAAGGTATTCGCTGGCCTTCTTCTCAATGTGGAAACTGTGCTGCCATGGCTTGCATGGATGAAATATTTAAGTATCGCTCAATACTCGTTCTCGGTGAGTTTGTGAACCAGCTGCGTGATTAGCATGTAACGTCACCATTCTTGAAACTTCGTTTAAATACTCTTTGCTGTCCTTTTTATCCATCTCTATTTTTTGTTGTTGTCTTGTATGTACCCAAAGTGACTTAACAAGTAAGAAATTATCTCCTGTGTCTCATCTTGAGTTCACTATTGATCTAGCACCTTCACACAGAAGTGCATTATAGGCAGAATGTGAGAAGGTTTTCATCGCTAAATATAACCATTATCTTTGTAATGGCTTGAGTTGGTGTGCAGTATGACTTTAATTTACAACTATGAAAAGCTGGTAATAAGTGCTTTAAAGTTAAACTTCTCCTTCAGCATTTGTGTAAGAGCTCGTTCTTTTCATCAATTTACTAATCCGGTGAAACTCACAGCAGCTTCTGCTAAGATCCTTGGTTAATTTTGGTGATCGAAGAATGCTAGTTCTGAGTTTTCTGAGGTGTCTTGCACACAAGGAATATCATGCTGGCTAGCCAGAAACTACGAATGCTTGCTGGCCATCTTAATCAGGGTTCCCACGCGGTATTGTAAGATTGAAAAAGTACTGAATTGTTTTCCAAGACCTCGAAAAAGTACTGAAATTTAGCAAAAATGTACAAAAAGTGTTGAAAAAGAATGGAAATTTCAAATTCAGCTATTTGTTTGTTCAAATTTTGTTCTTTACCGCTGATGACAGTTTTGCAGATATTTTTTGCATTGTGTTCCATGAATAAAATTTTGGAAAAATGAAGATAAGCGATAGTATTAAAGTTTTTCATTTAGTATTTAGAAGGTATTGAAAAAGTATGAAAAATATTCTTTGGAAATGTGTGGGAGCTCTGCTTAATGTAAGCTAAGATTTTTATCTCGAACCAGCAAATGCAGAAACACTACTTGTTATTTTTCAGGCCTTATGCGTGAACGAATTTCGCGGTCAAACTTTCAAGCAATGCAACCCGATGAATCGCACCGATGCCTCCTCCAGCGTTCTTCCGTTTGCTGCAAGTGACCTGAACGTTGAAATTCGCAACGACACAGTATGGTCAGTTTTGTTTGTGAATCTTCAATTTGTAAATGAAAAATAATGATTTCGCCACACCGCTGCTTCCTTTTGCTTGTTGAAGTGTGTCCTTCAGAGAAATTAAACGATTTTTGTGAAAAAGTACATACAGTTCTGCTGTTTGCCACTGACGAGGTTGCTTGCAAGGAAATATGAAACTGTGACGTGATGCTGTGAATGCCTTCGTGTTTAAGGATAAAAAATTACCTTATTGTAAATTTTGCTTCCAGTTTCGCTCTTGGTTTTCCTGTGTATTGATTGCAACTTCTCAGATGTCAGTGACAAGCGTCATCTGTGATTGTTGCCAGCTCATTCCTAATAAATTCCTACTGTATGTCCGTCAAAATCAGAATTACAAGAAAGAACAGATGGCGCTACCTTGTCATAAGTAAAAGCGGGGGTGGGGAACGTGGCCATAGGCGTAGCCAGGGGGGCAAAGGGGCCACGCCCCCCAAATTTTTAGAAAATATAGCCATTTTGTGCTTTGAGTGGCGTTTCTTTAAGCAAAATAGTGTTATTCGCCTAAAATCAAGCATTTTGACCCCCCCAAACTTTTTAGTCTGGCTAAGCCACTGAACGTGGCTATCACGGGCCACATGAATTGTGCATTATCGCTGGCGGCCGCAAAATCCATTAATATTATTCTAACATCCTACCTTGATCCAACTATAAGGAAGAGCGACTTCTTTTGACTTATTGTCTATAGATAGTACTGTAGTTGTAAGTATCTGCTTATTATGGAACTTCGTTTTGACTCGCTGCTTTGTACTGTAACTGGGGTAACGAAAAGTCTGATGAGAGCCGTTTCAAATGTTCACGCGGGCCGCAGGTTCCCCACCCCTGAGTTAAAGCGTGTATAATTGCTTCCATGGCATTTCCAAGGTTGGTGTAAGATCTGCGGGCGTTTCCCTCGTTACTCAGGACGTTCGCTGCGTTGAAGCAAGGTCTTTGTTGAGGAAAACCAAGAGACTCTGCGTGTATTTTCATATGTTGAAATAGAAAACTTGTTTGCAGCTACACTCTCACCGGAGAAGATTTTCTGGCTCAGCGTCTTGGTATCGGACACAACGGCCTGACCGAATGGGATCTCTGGGTGAACGTCGTGGCGTTGAGTTGCATCTTCCTTGGCATGCTGACCTTGACATATATTCAGCTTCTTCGCACCAAGATACATACATAGTGAGACTGTCTAGGACTAGTATTTAGGAGCATTGAGTTTCACATCCGGTACATTTGCCATGGTGACTGCTTGAAAAGTGCTTACCATGTATAAATATGTGATTGAAAAATACATACTACATCTAAATATTGTAAGATGAAATATACTCTGGTTTCTTTTTGACCAACAAAAACTGGGAAATTAGCAACGAATTTCAAATATAAGCAAAGCTTCTAATGCTTAAGTTCATAATCTCACCCACCTATGAATATTTAAATATTTAAACGTATTTCAAAACCTCCGAGATACCGTGCTAACGTTGCTTCCCATACAGACACTAACTTTTGCCAAGGTACGAAAATCAAAGATGCGTTTCGTGGTAGGTAAGTGTCTTCGCTACGAAGCATCCTTGCTTTTCATGGCCGATTTCATAACGAAATTAGATTTCGGACTGAACACGTGTAGATTCACACCAGAATCAAAACTTGCGTTTTTAGGTTGCAGAAACATAGACGTAGCAATAGTTCTCTCGCTGCCTGCAATAATGCTACTGTCCGTAGAGATTTTGCGATTGCTATGTGTACTGATGCGAATATTTTGTCCCGAAACAACGGAGATCAAAGCATTGTAGTAGCTATCTGCTATGTAGATGACACAACCATACAGTATGCAATAGTAAACTAAGCTTACCTCGCGCTCACATGTACATGCAAGTATTGCTGTGACTTCTCTTTACACTGCCGTCCGTGAAAATTTTAATGAAACAGAACGCAGCTGGAAAACCATTCATGGCTGCCAAATCTTCCTACACGTCCACCTTGTTTGGTCCACAGGACGTGGTACCCAGATTGGTCGTTGTTGTAGCGGTGATACAGTGACCCTCCACAGGCGTCACCTGCGTTTTTACACGACTTTCATGCAAAGATCAATTTCTCGATGTACAATGGCCGCCTTTCCTGTGTGCAACCACTTTCTGAATACCTTTGTGCACAACCTGTGCTTTACTGATGCTTTAAACATGAGATACTTGATGCACTGCGTTTGCGTGGTCAGGGACGTCCGAGCAGCGGTAGGGCAGGAAGGGATGAGTAGAGTTGAGGGCAATGGAAACTAATAAAGAACAAAAAATAGCTACCGATTACGCTTGTTTCTGTTTAGTAACAATGTTGAGCTCAAAAATATGAAAATAACAAAAATTATAGAAAACCCTTCTCAATTTTCTGGGTGCGCAAATAGCTGCAATAAATTTGTTTCAATTCGGTATTGACAAACATGAAATTACCTATGGTATTGTTATGAAAAGGTACCTCCGCCCCGGTTGCACCCCGTCCCTTTTGAAAGGGCACGGGGGGCTATGCCCCCGCTCTCCGGCGTCCCTGTGCACAACCACAAGGGGCTGTGTCTTCTTTTACCAGTCCTAGAGAAGCTTCGTTTGTTAATAGATTACTGATGTTTTTTTGTTCACGGCATCCTCATTTGTGTAAGTCACACCTGTTGCACTTGTCTTCTGTTCACACTCCTGAAATGAGTGAATGGTCATCGGTTGCATTTTGCTTTGAATGACTTCGCAGCTCGTACGACTGACATCTCAGTGTGAACCATAAAAGCTTGAAAAGCCTCTCGATGCCATTGGAATAAAAATTTTCACCGATGACGTCACCATGTTCATTCAACCATACCGCTGTAAAATTGGCAAAATGAGAGGCAAATTATGGAAATGATATATACAGGGTGTCTCAAAATAAATGAAACCCATAAAATTGCTGATAAATATGTTGATTTTAACCCTATTTTTTGTATTTTTCAGATTTGATAGTAGTTAATTATTATTTTAAAACCCCATGGCTTGGAAATTAGAAGAAAAAGTGTTTTGCGTCACGACTTATATACAGACTAAATCTTATAAGACTCTTCAAACACGCTTCCGCAGGAATTTTAATTTCAACACTTATCCTGGAAAATCCCAGATATTCCTGTGG